>Ga0181395_1000089_pt1 | contig 33164 bp, 29 predicted proteins | sample 18SPOviralmetaG_FD_130124 | JGI IMG/M metagenome (GOLD analysis project Ga0181395, IMG submission 130124) | Marine viral communities from the oligotrophic San Pedro Time Series (SPOT) site, San Pedro Channel, CA, USA - 18 SPOT_SRF_2010-12-16 | ecosystem: Environmental > Aquatic > Marine > Strait...
CGAGCAACAGGTGCTCTTCCTATGTTTGATTTATGGTTCTCAGTAATGGGAACAATCGGATGGTTCGCAGTAGGAATGTTATGGCATGATAGAGCTTTAATCATGTTGAATGGCGCACTTATATTAGTATTAGTAATGGGATTAATGAAAGCATATTTGATATGAAAAAAGAAGAATACGAAAGATATACAGTACATAGAAGTAAAAGAGTAGCAAAGTTTTGGGCAAACAAATCCAATGGAACATATCTAGGATTTAAGGATGATGTCGATTATACCTACGCAGTAGAGAAGTCAGGCACAACTAAATTAGGACATGATAAGGGTGGATACATAGTAGGATACAAGGACAAATTTGAATTTGTCGTAAGAGAGGATTGGAAACCATGAAACAAGTATTATTAAAATACTGGCGAAAGATAGAACCATATTACTATTGTTATTCTTCTTGGTTATATGCAATAGGTATAGTGTTTATATTACTGTTATTTCTAGGATTGTAAAATGTATATCAATCCATTGTTTGATGAATTATCAGATAAAGAGATTCCGACTAAGACATGTCGCAGATGTAATGAAACAAAACACAAATCACTATTTGCTCATAGATCATATAATAAGAACGGACAAGCAGAGTATAAGAATTACTGTATAGAGTGTGATAAGAAATCATCTAAGCAAGTCGCATTAATAAAGAAACAGATCGGCGCTGTTCCTGTCGATCATATATGTGATTGTTGTAAGAGATCAGAAAAAGATATTTTAGATGCGTATAGACTATTTCAAGGAACAATGAAGAAAACAGTTTGGACTTATGATCATGATCATAAAACAGGAAAGTTTAGAGCAATTATTTGTCAACCATGTAATTCAATCATGGGCAATCTACAAGACAACGAAGATATAGCAATCAAAGTATTATCGTATATAAGGAAACACGCATGAAGAAAATAATTGTTGGTGGAGATTCTTTTACAGATAAAAACATGCCTAAACATGCTTTGCCAAAACCACTAGATTTTAAAATGTGGGGAGAACTTATAGGTGAAAAACTTAATTGTGAAGTTATTAATGCTGCAATAAGTGGATATGGTAATCAAGCAATATATCATAAAACACTAGACGCAATAATGAGTAATAAAGATGCAGATCATGTATTTGTTATGTGGTCTGAATGGACAAGACAAGATTTTTTACTAGATACCTTAGATAAATTTGAATATAGAAGTATATGTGTTTATCCATATAGGCAATCTTATGATATTGATAAATGGTATGATGATAGTTTTAATAAAAACTTTCCTATACAATATGATAAAAATTTTATATCACCAAAGCCTAGTATGGAACAACTTGTAAAAACAAATACAAATTACATGTATTCTATAAAAGTCATATGTGAAAAATTAAATATACCATATACTACTTGTCAAGCAATGGATACTGGTATTGAGTCACAAACGCAAATTACTATGGTAGATTTACTCAAAAAAGAATATGGTAAAGATTTTAAGATTAGTAATATAGACGGTCACCCAAATGAGAGAAGTCAAAAGTTTATAGCAAATAAAATGTTAGAGTTTGCAAATGAATGATGTATTAGTATCATATCAAGGTGGTCAATTTGGAGATTGGTTAAGATACTTCATCGCACAACACGATGGCTTTGAGAAGTTTAAAGATGTACAAACAAAACCAATACCAGAACGTAATGACCCTGTATTTCCTAACTTTAGTTTTGAGAATATGAACAAGATCAGTTTACATAGGTGGAATACACTAGAAGAGTTTAAGTCTCAACTCATAGAATCTAATTTAAGACAAGTGTATAAACCAACTGCATGGGCACACAATATCGCACACAACCCAGAGAACTACTATAACGATAACGTTGATTGGAAATACTATAACATAGTAAGACAGACGAATATGAGTATAATATTTGTCAGTTTAGACCCATTGTCGGAATTGTTTGAAGTGTATCTAAAAAGACAGACACAGTACACAACAGGAAATATACTATCTGAAGAGGACTTTAGAGATAGTTGTTATAAGAGTTATATACACAAAGAATTTCCTAAACATGAATTAAACCATGTAGTAAGAATAGATCAACTCGCAGAGTATAATGAAGAGGAGTATGCGAAACTTACAAAATTTTTAAAAATGAAACCATTAAGCAATTGGAAGCATTATGTAAAACAACTTGACTTAGTAAAGGACCCATCGAAATGAATGATGTATTAGTATCATATTTTCCTGGCGAATTTGGAGATTGGTTAAGATACTTTATCGCAGAGCATGACGGTTTCGAAAGATTTACATATCCACCAATGTCAAAAACATTACCACGTTTTAATATTGATAATGAATTTTATCACACAGGAATTGATTTAGATCGTTGGAATACACTAGAGGAGTTTAAGTCTCAACTGATAGAATCTAATTTGCGACAAGTGTACAAACCTCGACCATGGACACATACAATAGCACATAACCCAGAAGATTTTGATGCTGATACTGATTGGAAATACTATGATATAGCAAGACAAACAAACATGAGTATAGTATTTGTTAAACTCAATCCTTTATCCGAATTATTTGAGACATATATCAAGAGAAAGATGATGAATGTATTTAAGAAGAATGTATTATCGGAAGAACAATTGCGATATAGTTGCCAGAAGAGTTATATACATAAAGAATATCCTCAACATGAATTGAACCATGTAATAGAGATAAACGCACTAGCAGATTATGACGAACAAGAGTATAATAAACTGACAACGTTTCTAAGAATGACACCATTGAATAATTGGAAATCATATGTAAAGAAACTAGAAAAGGTAAAACTATGAGTCATGTAAAACTAATATCCTATACAACAAACGGACAAGAGGATACACTATCGGAGATTGTCGCACATTGCGCCAGAGTATCAAATCCTAGTAATCAAAATAACAAATCCACAGCGCATAAATTGTTAAACTATCTCAAGGAACATAAACACTGGTCACCCTTTGAAATGGTCAATATCTGTTTAGAGATCAACACAACAAGAGACATCGCAAGACAAATACTCAGACATAGAAGTTTCACATTTCAAGAGTTTTCACAAAGATACGCTAATCCTAAAGACTTGGATACTATGTTCACAACAAGAGAGACCCGCCTACAGGATAAAACCAATCGACAAAACAGTATAGAGATAGAAACCGACCCTTCGCTCGCTGAGAACTCGGGCTATTTAAACCTCATTACAGAATGGGGACAAAGACAACGATCAGTAATCAACGCAGCACAAAAAGCATACGAATGGGCAATAGAGAATAACATTGCAAAAGAACAAGCAAGATCAGTATTACCAGAGGGATTAACAATGTCTAGACTATACATGAACGGAACACTAAGGTCTTGGCTTCATTACTTTGATACAAGATGCAATGCAGATACGCAAAAGGAACATAGACAAATAGCAACAGCGTCAAGAGACATCATAACTAAACTCATACAGTAAATATAAATAGCATTGTGTAAGGAGAACAACGCAATGAAAATACTATTAACATTAATACTATGCAGTGGAATAGCTGGAGAATGCTTGCCAGGATATGATTGGCCAGTAGAATTTGACAGTTATTACGAATGTCTGCAAGAAGGCAATATACAAGCATATAACAAACTAGCACTCATAGGCCCAGAAGAGGTCAATGAATTTCGTATGTTTGTGAAGTTTAATTGTAGTCCCTCAGAGAGAGTAGATACATGATGAATACATGTAAACTCTGTAATTGTGAATGTCATTGTAATATGCCCTTACATACACCTTCTAACGAACTCGATACAGGAGGCCCTTGTATATGTGAGAAATGTGATTGTACTAACATAGAGGATGGTATTCCTTATGTAGATACAGGGGACTAAGCGGAACAATGGAGAACAATCACTATGGACAGGATAATCATTGTCATACTCATACTCTCATTCTGTACAGTTGCATTGTGTAGTAAAGACCCTCATACTATAATACGAGATATGCGACAATCTACGGAAAAGGTACAATAAAACATTGAGTCGTTGTGTTTAAAGTCTGCGGCCACTCGGCAATTTTCTGAGACACACTGAGATTACCCCATAGAGCATTCACAGCGTACACACAGCGTATGCTCCATCTAGCTGCATATGCAACACATCAAATAACATTCAAGCCAATCAGCATCGCCGAGCATCGCAACAAGCAAGCGGCCTGCAGTCATTCTACCCCTGATACAGTCTAAAAAAAATGAGTATATAACCAAATTAACCCTTGACAAGTTTTGTATATACCTGTATAATGACTCTGAGGGTCAAAAGAATAGCTGTATCTAAATAGATCATTATGTGGCATCATCCGTCTTATTACAAACGTCTCGCAGAAATACGCAGAGAGGAAGAGAAAAAAGAAAAGAAAAAGGCCTTGACAAAGGCTGAGTTATCTGATAGGATAGAAAAGCAAACTAAGGAAAGCATCAGCGATTGCTTAGAGTGATTCCTTTCTTTGCATTCTCTATGGCATTCTGAATTAAGGATGTTGTGGCCCACATAGGTTTCTCACCGAAAGTTCTCTCATTAGAGTGTGGGGTGGAAGTTTCAGACACTGCCATAGAGATCATTCATCATACGCAATAGTTGTACGGGCGCCTTATATCAAAGGTGGTGCTGGTAATCTATAAAGTACAGTAGACCTTTGTATATGTCGCAGAGGGTTATTCATCTGAGAGAACGCAAAGACACTGCCCCCCTAAAACTGAGCGTAGTTCATGTACATGTGACCTCTCAAAATTTTGGGATATATTTTTTTACTTGACTTGGTAATGCGAATGTGTTATATTGACAATACAACGTGTGGGTGTATGATCTCGTAGCTCAGTTGGATAGAGCAATAGTCTTCTAAACTATAGGTCGTAGGTTCGAATCCTACCGAGATCGCCACTCGTATTAATCTAACACTTTGAGTCGTTCTTGTTTTGTTCTACATATGTTCTAGGTCAGCGAGCGAAAAAGTGTTGTGAATCCTAGCGTTTTTTTCTATTGACAAGGTGGGCGATTTCTGATAGTATATTTGTATATGATAAAAAACTATACAATGAAAAAGTACGCAGTAAGATTAAAAAGATTACAATCACGAATCGATACTGCAAAACAAGTATTATATTCGGATGCAAACGCAAAGAAAACTTTGTTCGATGTAATGCAAGAGATCAATCAACTACCAATGAAGAGAGGAATATATGTCAGATAATTTTGTCGTAGAAGTAAAAACTTATATGAATGATTTGATTACTAAGAATGTATCTAACAAAACTAAACTGTGGGATTTGCCTACTAAGTTAGACATCATAAGAAAGGTCCATAAGAAGTACGGAAACTTCGGAAGTGACATCGCAAAAGCGGAATGGGTCCGAATCAAAGAAAACAATGAGAGGGAAATGATATGAGCTCAGTAGATGATAGAGATATAGATAAGTCATTTGAAAATGAAAGTACAAGAGATACTACACCGATGGTATCTATTTCATTAAAGGACTATGACAAACTTAAAGAGAAATCTAAATATATTACAGACAAAAGTTTAATTGAGTATATTGATAAGATAGAGTTCTTTGTTAAGGAATTAAGAAAACATATAGTAAGGACGGATATATCATAATGTTTATATTTAAAAAAGATACATGGATATTAATCGCATGTTGTTTTGCGTTTATGTTATTAACGGAACCTGTAAGGTCTGAAGAGTGGATAACTAAAAAAGGGAATTGGAAAGTAATACATTCGGAAAAAATATATGTCAATGTTGAAAAGAGAATTGAGACAGGAAAGACATATACTTGTAAGGATGTACCTGATCATTCAGATCAAGTCGGAAAAGCAATTATACTGGCAATCGCAGGTAGTATGATTGATAGTGAACATGCCATACTAGGGGCGTTTACAGGATTGTTAACAGGAAATGTCACTGTGAAAAAGGTATGTTATGACTCAATTTCATATGAAACATATGTCGAGAGAGAATATTCTCATACATTAATTACTCTTTCTAACGGAAAAATAGAAGTTCAAAAGAGAATACAAGAATAATTTTCGTTATAAATAAGTATATAACAAAGTAAATTTACAAGGATTAACAAGTCATGGCATCGTATTGTGTATCAGGTCAAACTCAAGAGTATCTAGGGTTCGCAGAATATTTAATATATCAAACTCTATTTTCATCTATCAAGGCAACAACGCCTGTACAAACTAAGACAGAAGAAAATTCTAAAGACTACGATTTAATTGTAGGAAGTCATGTGGCATCAATGGCCGCAGATGATGATCTAGATAATACAGATAGTGGAAGAGCTTGGTCATGTACTGATAAGTTTGCTCTTGATGGTCTCGCAAATGCTGCCGCTTTAAAATCAGCAGTAGATGCTCGTATTACAAAATGTAATGCATCATGGTCACACACAGTAGATAAAATTGTTTATCGAACATATAGAACAACAAATTACAATACTCAATTATATGGAAGTGCTTGGTTAAAAACTGAAACAGATTCAGTTGTCACTACATCTTACGATAAAGTTATAGGTGCAGGCGATAAAGTAATTCATGTAAGTTGGGATGACACTTCAGATTCAAATTCACACTTCCTAAGAACAATGGCAAGATACGAAGCAATGGACAATGGTGCAGGTGTTGATTGGGATGAAAGAAAAAAAGCATACGCAAGAAATATACTTGCAATTACTTACCCGTCAACTGCTAATGATTACAAACTATGTATTGATAAAATTCTAAACAAAGACGATACTGAGTATGCTGGTCTTTGTACATTTCTAGGAGTATCTGGTATATCATCAGCGACTTGGAAAACTTATGTAGATGCTTACTTGACAGCTATTGCTTAATAGTAAAAATTTTTTATTATGAAATTGTCGGACTTTATTACAACAAAAGATTTTATTGAATGCGTTGAAAGTTATCCTTTCGCAATTCGCAATCTACTTACCGAAGCAAAACAATACCACATCACACGACACTCTGGTCAAAGAGTAAATTATCAAATCGATCTTGAATTAACCACAATGGAAAACGTAGGCACCATTCATACTTCAAATGTAAATGCACCTATGACAGATTGGAAGATGCATGAGAAACACGAAACTTTCAAATGGATTAGTGATCGTGCTTGTGAGATTGCAAAAGGTCTATCTCAAAAAATGGCAAGAGTAGAATTTAGAACATTAGATTGTTGGGGAGTATATTACAGACACAACGATTGGACTAAACGACATTCACATTGGCCATGCATTTTTGCGTTTGCTTATTATTTAAAGGTACCAGAAAAACCAGCACCTATTATTTTTCCTACAGCTAATTATGAATACAATCCTAAAGTTGGCGATCTAGTTTTGTTTCCTGGTCAGATACAACATGAAGTTAAACCTGTCGAGGGTGAAAGAATTATGATCTCTGGCAACTTGGTAGTGGACTATGATACAAGGTTGTAAAGTTCCTAGCACCTCACTTGTTATAGAGGCCGCAGGTAATCTAACTTTATGTTGTCATGCATATCCTCACACAACAGGACACATTAGTAAAGTAAATAGTTTAGAAGATTTTTTTAATTCAAGTGTCATGGATTATTATAGAGACGAATTGGCAAATGGAAATATCAAAACTTTAAATCCTTGCAACACATGTTATAAAAAAAACAAAGAAGGGTTTACTACTTTTCGAAATAGAATAGAAGACTATTATAAATTTCCTAGAGAAGAGTTAGATAAGAAAGCAAGACAAGTAGGAATGAATGTTCCTATAAGATATTTAGAATATACCTTATCTAATATTTGTAATCAAACGTGTGCGATGTGTAGTAGTAATTGTAGTCATGCATGGATAGAGTTAGATAAAAAATTTGGTCGCCCTGTTCGTCCTCTTTCAAAACTCGATCAAGAGTCTATTGAAAAAATAGAAAAAATTTTATACGGATTAGATTATGTAAATCTAAAAGGTGGAGAACCTTTTGCTGATATACGAAACCTTAGAATACTTAAAAAACTAATTGAAGTAAATCCTAAATGTAATATTGAGATTGTCACTAACATGCAAAGTATAACACCTGAGACAATGTTAATACTGAAACAACTTCCAAACATAAAACTATTTGCAAGTGTCGATGGTGTAGGTAAAGTCTATGATTGGATACGAGGAGGCAACTTTGAAAAGACAGTTAGTAATATGGAAAACTTTTATAATGAAACAGGAAACACAATTCAAATAGGAACAACGATTAGTTTATATAACTTTTATAGTTTAGAACCAATACAAGAATACTTTGAAAACAAACCTTACATTCATAACATTACATTTGATAACTGGGTAGAGGGTCCCTCATATTGTTCAGCATTATGTTTACCTGAAGATATGTTTAATAAAAGATTAGAAGAATTAAAACAAAGAATTAACATTGTTCCTATAACATGGAAATCAACAGAAAGAGATATGAAACAATACTCTTTAGAAGAAACAGAAAAGATGAATGATCACAGAGGATTTAATTTGTTTGATTACGTGCCAGAATTAAAGGAGTGGTATAAATAATATTATGAATTATCACATGGGACTAGACGGATTTATATGGTTCATCGGTGTTGTAGAGAATAGAAACGACCCATCACAAATGGGAAGAGTACAAGTTAGATGTGTATCGTTTCATACAGACAACAAGAATGATCTACCAACTGAGGATTTACCTTGGGCAACTACCATGTTGCCAACTACAGCCTCGGCCAATTCTGGTCTAGGTTCTAATCCTTTTTTAGCTGAAGGAACATGGGTACTTGGATTTTTCTTAGATGCCAAGACCAAACAACAGCCTGTAATACTTGGAACACTACCAGGCAAACCCTCATCGTTAGGAGAAACTGCAAAAGGATTTAATGACCCCAATACAAGACCTGCACCAGAAATAGGTGTAAGTGTTTATCCTAAAGTTGCAGGCGAACCTGATATTGATAAACTTGCTCGTGGTACAAACACAATTGATAAAACAACTGATCTGACAAAGGATGTTAACATTGCAAATTCAACGACAACTTGGAGTGAACCCGATAGTGCCTATAAGACGACCTATCCTTACAACAGAGTATTTAAAACAGAGACAGGTCATGTCAAAGAATACGATGACACAGAGGGTGAGGAAAGAATACATGAATACCATAAGGCTGGAACATTCTACGAAATCGATAAAGACGGAAATAGAACCACTAGGATTGTTAAAGATAATTATGAGATTATTGCTGGTGCCAATTATGTTAATGTCAAAGGCGATGTTAATCTTACTGTTGATTCCAATTGCAATACATATGTCAAAGGAGATTGGAACATACAAGTCGATGGCAACAAGATCGAAAACATCAAAGGAACATCAACAGAAACAGTAGATGGTGTCGCAACTAAAACATTCAAAGGTACTGGTTCTGAAGTGACTGCAAAAAATTCATCTGGCACAGATATTAAACTCACAGGTCACACACATACTGACCCAGCTGGAGTTGCTGGAAGTGAAACATCTACACCTAATTAGTAAAATATATCCTACTATCCGTATAAATAAATGATAGTAGGAGTTTTCAATGGCACATGCAAGTACAGTCGGTGGCAAAATAGGCACAGACGCACAACAACAAAATGAATCTAATAGATCAACTAGACAATATAGTGATCTAGATTTGTTCTTTGGGAAGAACGCAATCGGATTTGATGTCAATAAAGTGACTGATATTCAAGCAGTTAAGAGATCAGTTCGTAATCTTGTTTTACTTAATCAATTTGAAAAACCTTTTCAACCTCAGATTTATGCTGGAGTTAGAGAAATGTTATTTGAAAATATGACACAAATCACAGCGATTGTTATTGCTAGAAAGATTGAAGATGTCATTAATAACTTCGAACCAAGAGTTAGATTAAACTCTGTAAAGTGTTATCCTAATTACGATAACAATGCTTATGATGTCACTGTGGGATTTTATGTAGTAAACGCACCAACTGAATTAGTTGAGTTGGATGTAATGTTAGAAAGATTAAGATAGATGGCAACAACTGTAAATAAAAAAAGACTTAGAGTCACAGAATTAGACTTTGCAGAGATCAAAGAAAATTTAAAACTATTTTTAAAAGCGCAAGAAGAATTTAAAGACTATGACTTTGATGGTTCAGGTATGAACATCTTGTTAGATACTCTTGCTTACAATACACACTATCTAGGATACAACGCTAATATGTTAGCGAATGAAATGTTTTTAGACAGTGCATCATTAAGATCATCTATTGTATCACACGCAAAACAATTAGGATACGAAGTACAATCAGCAAGAGCACCAAAAGCAACATTAAGTATTTCAGTTAAAACAAGCGCAGCCACAATCACAATGTCTGCTGGAACAAAATTCTCAACTACACTAGATGGTGACACATATAACTTTGTCACTACATCTGATATTACAAAACCTAAGTTTGGTAATTCAGTTAACTTTGATTCAATAGATGTTTACGAAGGTACATTTGTTGAAACAAGATATACAGCTGACACATCTGATTTAGAACAAAGATTTATTTTAAGAGATAACAGAGCAGACACTTCTACACTTACAGTTAAAGTAATTAATTCTGCTACTGATAGCACAACTACAACTTATACAAAAGCAACAGACATAACTCAACTAGCAAACAACTCTAGTGTTTACTTTTTACAAGAAGTCGAAGGTGGAAAATTTGAAGTTTACTTTGGCGATGGTGTTGTTTCTAAAGCAATTGAAGACGGAAACATTGTTTCATTATCTTATGTTGTGACTAACAAGTCAGAAGCGAATGGGGCTAGTAGTTTTACAGCACCAAGTTCAATTGGTGGACAAACAGATATTACACTTACAACAATTCTAAGAGCAACAGGTGGTGCAGAACCAGAGTCATTAAAATCAATTAAATTAAACGCACCATTAAATTATGCAGCTCAAGGAAGAGCAGTGACAACATCTGATTACGAAACTTATGTTAGACAACTTTTCGCAAACACACAAGCAGTTTCAGTCTTTGGTGGAGAAGATGGTTCATACGACCCATCAACAGGTGTATCATCAACACCAGAATATGGTAAAGTTTTTATCTCAGTAAAATCAACAACAGGTGCAAACTTAACTTCTACTCAGAAAACACAGTTAGTAAATGATTTAAAAAAATATACTATTGCATCTATCACACCTGAGATCGTTGACCCCGAGACTACATTTATTAGATTAGACTCTAAAGTTAAATTTGATTCAAGTGCAACAACAGATAGTGCAGACGCAATCGTGACCGATGTCACAACTGCATTAACAAATTATAATACAGAAACACTACAAACATTTAATTCACAATATAGAGCTTCAGCAGTTTCTAGAATTATTGATGAAGCAAACAATTCAATTTTAAACAATACGACAAGTGTAAAACTATCTAAGTTCTTTACACCGTCAGTTGGTTCTACAACATCTTATAACCTATCATTTAACAATGCATTACTAAACCCAGAGAGTGGTTATCTTGCAGCCACTGGTGGTATCATTACATCATCTGCTTTCAAAGTTGGAACAGATACAACATCGGAGTTCTTTTTTGATGATGATGGTCAAGGTAATTTAAGAAGATATTCTTTAGTAGGAACAACAAGATCATATGCCGACTCACAAGCAGGAACAGTTGATTATAGTTCTGGTGTAATTAAAATTAATAACATTAATATTACTGCAATATCAAATGTTGATGATGCAACTTCCACACAAATTAGATTAATAGTGACACCAAACTCTAATGACATTGTGCCTGTTAGAAACCAAATACTAGAATTAGATTTAACAAACACAACAATTTCTGCCACAGCAGATACGGAAGCTTCGTCTGGTAGTGCGATCTCTACTTCAGGTAGTGGGTCAACATCAACAACAACTGTATCGACTTCTGGTGGTAGTTCAAGCTACTAGAAACGATGAAAGATACACCGACTTTAAAAAACAAACTCTCGCCTCTTATCAAAGGTCAACTTGCTGATTTTCTTCAGTCAGATCATGATGTCTATGCTTCTTTCGTTAGGGATTTCTATAAGTTTCTAGAGAGTGCTAAGATTACATATAAGGCAACAACAAATTATTTACTTCAAGAACCAGAAACTAAAGCATATGTTCTTTCAGAGAATGGAGTTTTAGGAGCACCAGAAGATAGATTGGTGTTAGAAGATTCTGTTGAGTTCTCAACAGGTGAAATAGTTAAAGGTCAAACATCAGGTGCAGAGGCAACTGTAGTTGTTGAAGACGTTAGAGGTTCAGCATTATATATTTCTGCAAACCAAAGATTTGAAATTGGTGAAACAATCAAAGGATTAACCTCTGGTGCAGAATCAGAATTAGTCACATACAAAGCAAACCCTGTACAGAATGTACAACAACTTTTAGACTATGGTGATATTGATAATACAATACTTCAATACTTTGATCAGTTTAGAGAAGCATTTTTAAAAGTTATTCCAAATACTTTAGCATCTGAAGTATCTAAAAGAAAATTAATTAAATCAATTAAAGATTTGTATTCAGCAAAAGGAACGTCTGAAGGTCACAAAATCTTTATGCGTTTATTATTAAATGAAAGTGCAAACATATTCTATCCAAATGAAAATATGTTAAAAGTTTCAAATGGTAATTGGAAACAAAAAGATAGAATTAGATGTGTATCAGATGGTCTTGGTGCATCTTCAGAAATACTTAATCAAGTTATTACAGGATTAACTTCTGGTGCAACAGCTGTTGTTGATGCAACTGCAACATTTCAACAAGGAACAGATTCAGTTTCAGAATTAGAATTAGAAAATGTTAATGGTACATTTCAAAGTGGTGAACAAATTGAAGCAACATCAAACGATACAGATACTAAAATTACATTTACAATTAAGTCAGCAATTACAGGAACAAGTTTAGATAACGATGGTATTCTTCATTCACTTTCAGAGGCATTAGTTATTGACGCTGACAAAGGTAATAGTTTTGCCGATGTATTAGTTGATACAATTAAAGAAGGTTCAGTAAGTTCAGTTCATATTGAAACAGGTGGTAATGCATATGAAGTAGGTGACGCTGTAAACTTTACTGGTGGAACAGGTATAACTGCTGCCGCTGGATTTATATCTGCTGTCGGTGGTGCATTCTTACTTGAAGACGGAACAGGTAATATACAAAGAGAAGTTGGAACAGTAAACACTGAAGTATCTTTTAATGTTGCAATAGAAAAAAGAGATTTATCAGATGGGCCATACTTTGTTTATGGTACTGCTGAATACGGACAACTTGGTGCAGGTAAAGAAGGTTATTTCTATCCATTATATTTAACAGCCGCAGGTGCAGGTGGAACAAGTAATTCACATACACATACATTTTCAGAATACCCAGATGTTGTTTTCCATATGCCAGCAGGCAATATGAATCATGCTGTTTCTGATTTACCTACTAACAATACAAACACTGCATGGCCACCTAAGTCTGAAGATAATATTATATTAGATAGAACAGACTCTTCTGGTTCAGATGCTGGAGATAAAATTCAAACTAACGAAGTACAACTTTCACTTGATGCTAATGTAAGTGATAGTGATGTTCTTATATTAGAGAGAGGAACATTCTCAACAGAAACAGAAGCAACTTCTATCAATAGAGTTTTCTTAACAAGTAAAGGTCAAGGATATACTTCTCTTCCTACAATATCTATTGACAGTGAAGACGGTACTGGTGGTAAAATTATTGCATTAACAAATAACATTGGTGCAGTTGGTTCACTTAAAGTTAATGATAGTGGATTAAATTATGCTGCAAATAATTTACCAGATGCTAGATTTAGAGCTCACTTTATATTAAAAGATATTACAGGTTCATTTGCCGCAGCTAATACTTTAACAACACACACTGGTACAGTAAAAGGTTGGAATGCTGATACACAACAATTAGATGTCACATTCGAAGACATTAAAAGAATTGACATGGAGTTGTCAACAGATTTTAGTTTACCATTTATCTTAGAAGATCAAGATAGTGCAAACAACGAAAACAATATCTTAATGGAAGATATACAATTAATTGATACAACAGTTAATGATAATATTATTTTAGACGGAACAAGCATAACATCAGCTCCTACAAGATTTGTACAAACAGATGTAAAAGTAAAACAAGAATCTGTAGGTGTATATAAATTTATTGTTGATAGTGTAGTACAAAAAGAATTAGTTTTAAATCAAGGATTTACTTACAAGTTTGATTTATCAGACTCATCTTTATATAGTGAAGTCGCAACAGAAAATCATCCATTCCTTTTTAGTTTAACAAGTGATGGTACACACAATAGCGGAACAGAATATACTAGTGGTGTGACCAAGTCACCGATTACAATCGCAACAGGAACAGATGGTGCATTCATTCAAATTGTAATTCCTTTAAACTCGCCAACACTATTTTATTATAATAAAAATTTTGAAGGTGCAGGTGGTAGAATAAAAACTGTAAAAGTACCAGATACAATTAATGATGAAAACGGAACAATACTATTAAACGGTACAGGTGTTAACAAATTTAAATTGTTAATTGAACCTGTTGGTACAGAAAACCCATTACTAGGTATTGCGCTTGAAGATAACTCTGGTACTATGATTTTAGAATCATCTAACTTATCAGTTATACAAGACGAAGGTGTAAAACTTGTTATCGATGGTTTGATTGATGACTCAACAGCATTTATATTAAATGAATCATCTGGCGAACCAATGAAGACTGAAGATCATGGTAATTTAATATTAACAGAAGCAGGTGATACTTTAGTTTTTGAAACAGACGAAACAACAGGTGGTGATAAAATTGTTTTAGACGGAACAGACGCAAGTTCAAATAATGCTGGAGACAGTTTAATATTTGAAGATAGAATTGACTTTTCTAATAATGATGTTGTAATAACAGACTCTAGTGGAGCATCAGGTACAATTATTCTAGCAGATATTGCTAGAGGTTCTGTATCAGCAGGTGTCACACAAAGAACAGAGGGTTCATACCTAAACATTAAATCGTTGATTGACGAAGACTTAATTCGTATTCAAGACTCTTACTACTACCAACAATTCTCATACGAAGTACAAGTCGGTCAATCAACAGCATCATACTTAAATGAATTAAAGAAAGCAGTTCACCCTGCTGGATTTGCACCATTTGGTAAAGTTAGTATTGCAACATTCTTAACAGCTGCAGTTTCAACAACTGGTAGTACAATGAAGTCTCAACCTGATAGTGTATCATCATTCTCACCAATACTTGCATCTACATTAGAATTAGTATTTGATGAAAAGTTTTCTCGAAGACATTCAGTTCCAAAACCAGATGCTAGAATTAGTTCTAAAGACGAAGCAATTGTATTAAATGGTACGGCAACTTCAGCAACTTTATTAGATGGCACAGATGGTTCATCTACAGACGCAGGTGACAATGTATTATTAGAAACAGGTAGTAATGTTCTTAATGAAACAGAGCAAAACTCAGCTGAGAGTATTTTATTTGAAGACGGAACATTTACAAACATAGGTGGACTTGGTGGTAAACTTATGAGTGAAGATGCACACGCACCAGGCAATACAGAATTAGTATTTGTACCAAACTATAAAGTTGTAATACAATCACAAGCGAGGGCAAGATAATGGCAACTAAAAACTTTTTATTATATCTTGCAAATACAGGATTTAAAAACCCAGATGCTAATGGTATACAATTAGAAGACAATACAAGAGGAACAATTGTTCTTGATGGCCTTGATCCGTTTCCAGCGAATGTATTTTTTGTGCAAGAAACTAATGGAGATAATATTTTATTAGAAGATAATGTATCGCCAGAAACAAATAGATTATTACACGAAACTTCTATTGTCACATTTAGATCAGATCAAGTAGAAGGTGTAGGTGAAAAACTTTTACAAGATGACCCTACAAACGCAGACATCATTCCAATATCAGAATATACTAATATTCCTTTTTTCGAAGTTAGAAGAGAAGCAAAAATTATTAATGAACAACCATCTGAATTATTAGAGAATAATAAACTAACACCTAAACTTATTGCAGAAAGAGACGGAGTGACTCCTTTACAAACAGAGGATGGCGTATTCATAAGACAAGAAGATGCTACACACAATTCAGCAGACGACCCTTTTAGAAGTTTGAAAACAGGGGCAGGTGATATTGATTCTGGTGGAGTTCATGAAGACGGAATATTACTAGAACAAGATGATGGGTTTATTACAATAGATGCTACAACTTCAGACGGTGAAGATGCAAATAGTTTTGTATTATCTGAAGACTCATTTAGATTTATTAGAGAAGATAGAGGAGTAATTGTACAAGAATCTTTTGACCCATCTTCTCGTATTGTTCATGTATTAATGGAAGGCGATACAACTACAATAACTAAACTTAGATTAGAAGACTCAGATGACCCAGAACCAATTGATGGTATACTTTTAGAGAGTTCATTACCAGGGGTACCATTCTATGTAAGAACAGAGGCAGATGAAAGAGTTATTAATGAACAAGATTTTAAAGATGTTGCAGCTAGAACAGATTTATTATTATCAGAGGAAACACATACAGTAGGAAACAGAGGTCAAATCCCTGTTGTAAATTACGGTATCAGTGTAAGTCAAGATAGACCATTAGGTCTAATAAAGAAAGGAAGTCAACCAATCGTACAAAGTGCTTATATTTCCCTATCCTCATCATAAGGAAGTGTATAAATATTTGTATAAATAAGTACTAAAGGAATAAAATTACAATGACAGCTATTATTACAGAAAAATTTAGACAACACAACGCAGAGCAATTCTTCGAATCATTCTCTGAAGCGTCTAATACAACTTATTATCTCTTTATCGGTAAGTCTTTACCATACACAACAGGAACAACAGGGGGTAGCGATAGTTCCCCACCAACACCAGCAGACAGTGTTTCTGGTGAGTTCTATAATTGGGATGCAATGTTAGCTGCCAAAAAGATTGCAACAACAGATGTATCATTTGCTCTGTCAAGAGTTAACTTTGCAAACGCAACAATTTACGATATGTACGATGATACAATTTCATCATCGAATACTACAACATCTGGTGCATCAAGTTTATATGCTGGTAATTTTTATTTCATTACATCTACAAACAATGTATATAAAGTTTTAGATAATAATAATGGTGTTGCATATTCAGGTTCTGAACCATCGAATACAGGAACATCACCTTTCGCATCTGGTGGATACATTTTAAAATATATGTACAATGTGACTGCCTCAGAAGCAACAAAATTTTTAACAACAGATTATATGCCTGTATCTACTGACACAACAGTTAGTGCAGCTGCAACAGACGGAAAGATTGAGTCTCTTGTAGTCACAGCAGGTTCAGGTTATACTAACGGAACATATTACGCACCAATCTTTGGTGACGGAACAAGTCAAGGAACATCTTCAGGCGCAATAGCTAGACTTACAATATCAGGTGGTGCGATTGCATCATTTGGTTTAACTGCTGGAACAGACACAACAATTCACGCAGGTGGTGCCGCATACACATTCGGTAATATAAGTTTATCAAATGTATTTTCAGATGCAGCTTTATCATCAAGTGCTTCTGTTGGTTCTGGTACAGGTGGAGCAGTAAGAGTTGTTATCTCGCCAAAAGGTGGACATGGTAAAGATGCAGTAAAAGAATTAGGTGGTCACTTCGTGATTACTAACACAACACTCGCACAAGCAGAAGGCGATGACTTAACAGTCGCAAACGATTTTAGACAAGTTGGTATTGTCACTGACCCATACAACTATGGTACAACAACAGTTGCAAGTTCAAGCACAGCAAGAATGACTTATGTAGTTAAGATGAGTTCATCATCAGGTACTTTTGATGTTGATGAAGAAATTACACAAGCAACAACTGGCGCAGTTGGTAGAGTTGTAGAGTGGGACAGTTCTAGAAGTTTATTATATTATTCGCAAGAAAGATTTAGTACATACGGTACAGCCGCAACAACACAATCTTACACAGCGTTTAGTGGAACAAATACAATAACAGGTTCAACATCTAGCGCAACAGGAACACCATCTTCAACTTCAAGTGAAACAGTCACACTTGCAGGTGGGAATACTGTAGTATTTACAAGTGGATACGCAAACCCAGAGTTGCAACCAGATAGTGGAAATATAGTTTACATTGAAAATAGAAAACCCATTCAAAGGGTATCAGATCAAACGGAAGACATAAAGATCATTATTGAGTTTTAGGGAATAATATGGCACAAAAAACAGACTTAAATGTTGCACCATATTACGATGATTTTAAAGAAGATAAAAATTTTCATCGTGTATTGTTTAGACCTGGATTCGCAGTTCAGGCTCGAGAGTTAACGCAACTTCAATCTATACTTCAAAACCAAATGGAACGATTTGGTAGTCATGTATTTCAAGAAGGTACAAATGTTATACCTGGTGGAATTAGTGTTAACAATCAATATGCAAGTGTTCAATTATCAACAGCATTTGCTGGGGAAACAATTGACATAACACAATTTTATGATGCATTAAACCCTGTGACAATCGTAGGTGCGACTTCAGGTGTAAGAGCAAAAGTAGTAGGATATAAAGCTGCAACTGCAACTACACAACCTTTGTTGTATGTACAATATGTATCTTCTGGTTCAGATTTAGAAACATCAACTTTTAATAACAGCGAAAATATTTTTGCAGACAAACAAATTACTCACACTACTGTATATGCAGCCAATGCTCAATCAGCAACAACTCATACAAGTGCAAATCAAACAGGAACAGCAGTCACTGCTGGAAATGGTGTTTATTATATTAGAGGAACCTTTGTTCAAATGTCTGAACAAACAGTTGTACTATCAGACACTTCAGAAACAGCATCAGCAAGAATTGGATTTACTCTTAACGAAACTTTAGTGACACCAGAAGTTGATGAGTCACTAACAGACAATGCAACGGGTTCATCAAACTTTGCAGCCAAAGGTGCTCACAGATTAAAAATAGAATTAGTATTAACATCGTTAGATGTAAGTTCAACAGACGATGATGAATTTGTTGAAATTGCTAGAGTCTCAAATGGTGTTATAGAAGCAAATGCTAGACCAACAGAGTATTCTGTTTTAGGTGATACACTTGCAAGAAGAACATTTGACGAGTCTGGTGATTACACTGTAAGACCTTTCCAACTAGATATGAGAGAAGGTTTAACAAACAGACATAAAGATGTAGATTTTAGAGGAGTATATTCAACAGGCGATACTACAAAGGATGGTAATACTGCAAGTACAGATAAACTCGCATTAGCAATATCACCAGGTAAAGCATATGTTAAAGGATATGAAATTGAAAAGTCTGGTGTCACATTTAAAGACATAGACAAAGCAAGAGATTTCGAAACTATAAATGCAGGTTCAGTAAATACTGAATTAGGAAACTTTGTAAAAATAACAAATCTATTTGGTCAACCAGATGTGACTTCTATCTCTGGTGAAACTACACCATATAAAACAATTCAATTACATGATGATGTTATATCTACAAGAGGTACAGCATCAGGCACACAAATTGGTGTTGCAAGATCAAGAACAATAGAATATAATTCTGGTACTGCTGGAAATACAGATGCAGTTTACAATCTATATCTTTTTGATATTAGACCATTTACTTATTTAACATTAAGCGATATACCTTCAGCAACATTAATATCTAATCATGCAAATGGTGGGGTACAAATTAAAGGTGTGACATCTGGTGCAACAGGATTCGTATTTGGCTCTTTAACTTCAGGCACACAGGTTGTATTAACAAATGTATCTGGTACTTTTGTAGCAGGTGAAAAAGTAACAGCTTCTGATAGTGCAGAGACAGATCAGATTGTAGAAAATTCATCTAACGCAGATTTAACAATTGCAAGTACTATCACTCATCAATTTAATGAAACAAGATCAGTGTTTATGGATGATGACGATAGTGGTCAAGACTTTACAGCAGACATTGTTTTAGAAAGAACAACAACTGGTACAGATGGTCAACTTGTAATGGACGGAACAGATGCTGGTTCAACAGATGTAAATGATAACATTGTTCTTGAAGAAGATAATTCAACAACACTTGCTTTAGAATCTGAACAAGTTGGTAAATTAGTTAGTGCAGAAAAGAACATTGCAATATACAGATTATCTAAAAGAATTATTAAAACATTATTAACTACAACTAATAACGGTGCGTCTGATACGCAACTTACAATTAGAAAACAATTTATAGGAACAACAAATAGTGCAGGTGCAGTATCATTTACTGCTGGTGCAAACGAAACATTTTTATCTTTTACAGATAAAGATTACACTGTATCAGTTTTAACTGCTGGAACAGGATCAGCTGCCCAAGGTGATATTATCGATATTGATGGCAAGATTAGTGGAACAGGTTCTGCTACAATTACTATTACAGATAATACAAAATTTGGAAATGCAGCTAAAGTAAAACTAACTGCAACAATATTAAAAACAAATATTACACAAAGAATTAAAACAACTAACTTATCAAAACAGGTTAAAGTTTTAGGTGCAACAGCAGGTGCATTTGGAACAAAAGCTACAGATGATACAATATCATTAGGAAGAGCAGATGTATTTAGAATTGGTGCAGTATTTGATTCAGAAAGTACAAGTTCAGATGCTCAAATTCCTACAATTACTTTAACAAGTATTCAAGGAACATTTGTAAGAGGAGAAACTATTACAGGTGGAACAACAGGTGCGATTGCTAGAGTTGTTAATCCTACTTCACCGATGACTTACTATTTACAGAATGGTGTAGGTTCTGTAAACTTTGCCGCAAATGAAATAATCACAGGTGCTAACTCTGGTGCAACTGCAACAGTTTCAACTATCACTGAGGGTAGTAAAATTATTACAGGAAACTATACACTTGATACAGGTCAAAGAGATAACTTCTATGACATATCTAGATTAAATTTAAAACCAGGTTTTGCAAAACCAAGAGGAAGACTATTAGTAGTATTTGATTTCTTTTCACATAGTACAGGTTCTTTCTTCTCAGTAGATTCATATTCAGATCAAGCAGGTCAAATGGAGTATGATAATATTCCAACTTACTCTGCAACAAGAGTTGACCCAGATGAACCAGAACCAACTGGTGAGTTTAACTTAACAGATTGTTTAGACTTTAGACCAACATGTGAAAACATTACAGGTGCTACTGATACTAATTCAGCAGTAGATACTATTACAGGAAAATCATTTGATTTCTTCCATAGACAATTTGACGGAACAGGTTCTTCAGTTGTTGATACACCAAAACCAGGTTCATTAGGAACATTAGATTTTGAATTTTATTTAAATAAGATTGCTCTTGTTTTCTTAACTGAAAAAGGAGAATTTAAAATAGTAGAGGGAATTTCTGCTGAAGTTCCTCAAGAGCCAAAAGAAATAGATGGTGCAATGAAAATTGCTAAGATTAATATACCTGCATTTACATTTAGACCAACAGACGCAACTATTCAAAGAAATAGAACACAAAGATTTACTATGAGAGATATTGGTAGATTACAAGAACGTATTCAAAACTTAGAGTATTACACTAACTTATCTCTTTTAGAAAGAGACGCTGAGTCATTTGAAATTACAGATGCAAACGGATTAAACAGATTTAAGTCTGGTTTTATTGTAGATAATTTTGCTGGTCATAGAATTGGTGATGTAAAAAATAAAGATTATAAGTGTGCAATAGATCAACAAGAAAAAGAATTAAGACCTAAGTGTGTTATGAGAGCTGCAGCTTTAGAAGAAACTGTATCTACAGATGCTCAAAGATCAGCATTAGGTTATCAAAAAACTGGTGACTTACTTACTCTTCCATACACAGAGGTGACTAAGAGTGAAAATCCATATGCGACAAGAACAGAAAAAGTACAACCCGTTTATGTTGCAAACTGGGTAGGTAATATTGTATTAACACCAAGTGGTGATGAATGGTTCGAAACAGAAACAGCACCTGATTTAATTATTAATGTTGACGGAAACTTTGATGCAGTATTAGCCGCAAACGAAAATAGAGTTGGTACAATTTGGAATGCTTGGGAAACACAATGGTCAGGCGTTGTTTCTACAAGTGTTGGTAGACAAGCAACAGGAAATCAAATTATTACAAGAGCAATACAAACTGTAAGATCAGATTTAGAAAGAACAGGTATTCAAACATCGGTAGTAGAACAGATTGACGAAGAGTCACAAGGTTCAAGAGTTATCTCTAGAGCATTAATACCATGGAGTAGACCAAGAAATGTTTCTTTTGTAGGAACAGGATTTTTCCCAAATACAAAAGTTTATGTATTCTTTGACGGAACAGCCATGCAAAGTTTTACAACACCTGCAAGTACAGAGTTTACTGAAGATGGTGCAACACCAACTGAAGGTGGACAGTTAGTCACTACGGCAAATGGTTCTGTAAATGGTACAATGAGAATACCAGAATATGCAGCTCCTGGTCTAGAAGCAAATCCAAAATTTAAAACTGGTGAATTAGAATTTACAATAACATCAAGTTCTACAAATAAAACTAGTCCTTTACCAAGAACAGCTGCAACGGCAATATATCTTTCAAAAGGTATTTTAGAAACTGAACAAGAAACTATTATTGCAACAAGAAATGCTACAGTTGTTCAAACAAGCGTCACAGAAAATACAAGTAGAACAGATACTTCTTCTAGAGTTATTAGAGTTGAAAGAGTAAGGGACGAACAAGGAGACCCATTAGCACAAACATTCCTTACAGATGAATCAGGTGGATGTTTTATTACTTCTATTGATTTATATGTAGAAACAAAAGATACAGTATTACCAATGTGGGTCGAAGTTAGAAATGTCGTTAACGGATACCCTGGTGCTAAAATTTTACCATTTGGTAGAAAACTATTACAATCGTCTGAAGTTAATGTTTCAACAGATGCTTCTGTTGCGACTACATTTACATTTGACTCACCAATTTATTTAAAAGAAGGTGCTGAGTATTGTGTAGTTGTTAGATCACATTCTTTAGATTACAAAGTTTGGATTTCAAGAATGGGTGAAACAGATGTTGACGGTTTAAGAGTTGTATCTCAACAACCACAACTTGGTGTTCTATTCAAATCACAAAATAATAGAACATGGTCAGCAGTACAATCAGAGGATTTAAAATTTACTTTGAAAAAAGCAGAGTTCAATACTTCTGCTGCAGGTGATATTACTTTACATAACTTACCAATTGGTGTATCAAAAACAAATGAATTAGGTGCAACATGTTATGGTAAGAGATTAAAACCTAATCCTTTAACAATGACAAATGGTTCAACAGTATTAAAAGTTAAACATGTTGATCATGGTATGTATCAGACATCTAACAATGTTAGACTTACAGGGGTGTCTTCAGATATTAGTACAACACTATCTACAGGTATCGGTGCAGATGCAACATCATTAACACTTGCAAGTGCAACTAATTTTCCAACAGGAAGTATTACAATTAAAATTAATAACGAAATTATTACTGGTTCATTATCTAGTACAACATTATCATCTTTAACAAGAGGTGTAGGTGGTTCAACTGCGGCTAGTCATACTGCGGCTGACACAATAGAATTATATCAAATCTTAGGAACACCATTAACAGAAATTAATAAGATACACACAGCAATTGCAAACATAGGTCTTGATAGTTATACTGTCACATTAACAACTGCACCAACAATTTCTGGTGGGTCAACAACTGCTGAAGTTGGTGGAATTAATACTTACGCTTCTGAAAATTACAGATACGAAGTTGGTAAAACATTAATTGGTGGATTGGAATTACCAAATACTTCTATAACTACAACACTTAGAAATACAACAGGTAGATCGCCAAGTGGTACAGAGAGTTCATTTACAACATCTACACTAGCAAATGCAGTTAAGATTCCATTTAACGAAAACCATAAGTTTGAAGTATCAAACATAGTTGCTTCAGATGTAAATGAAACAAATGAATTAGCAGGTGCAAAATCATTATTCATACCTATTAAGTTAGGAAGTACTAATACAAACTTATCGCCTATAGTTGATTTAGATAGAGCATCTTTTATTGCAGTAGGAAATAGAATTAATAATATTGATAGTTCTTCAGATGTTTTCCCAACAACTGATTACAACGACTCAACACAACCAGAAGGTGATCAAAACGGATTTATATACATGACTAAAAAAGTTGCTTTAGAAAATTCAGCAACTGCATTGAAAATTATTTTCTCAGGTCATAAACCACAAAGTGCTGAGATTAAAGTATTATTTAAAATTTTAAGATCAGATGATGCTTCTGATTTTGACGAATTAGGATATGAATTTTTTAACACAACTGGTGACCCAGATGTAGCAGTAGGTTCTTCTTTAGATGATGCAGACTTTCAAGAATATGTATATACTGCTGGAGTCACAGACGATGGTATCGGAACACCACTACCAGAGTTTATTCAGTTTGCAATTAAAATAGTAGGACAAGGAACAAACGCAGCTGAAGTACCTAGAATTAGAGACTTCAGAGCAATTGCGTTAGCAACATAGACATGAGTACATATTTTAAAGTAGAGGGACATTCAGATTTAATTAGAGACAGTAGATCAGGTGCTATTGTTAATACTAATAGGTCTAAGTTTTTAATCGCAAAAAAAAGATGTCAAGATGCAACAAAACATAAAGATCAAATGAGATCAGTTGTAAGACAAATAAATACTTTAAAATGTGAAATGCATGATATTAAAAATTTATTAAAAAGAATGGTAGAAAACAATGGCAATTAGATCATCACAGGTCACGACCGCTGGAACAGTAGAACAACTAAGACAAGAGTTTAATAATCTTGTCACAGATGTTAGTGGTTTAGAATCTGGTCAATTAAATTTTGATACTATTGCAGTATCAACATTATCAGTAGGAGATATTTCAATTACTGGTGATTTCAATGTCACTACATTAACACCTACAACATTAACAGTAAAAGGTGATAGAATAGAATTTGAAGGTACAGGAGCAGATGATGCTTTTGAAACTACATTAGTTGTCACAAATCCAACTGCTGATAGAACAATCACGTTTAAAGATCAGACAGGTACAGTCGCATATACAGGTGACTTAGGATTTACAAACTCAACTGTGACAGTACACCCTGCCGCAAGTGCAGATGCTGATCTTGCAGGTGGAGAGACACCATTTGACTTAGGTGCTACAGACGCATTTGGAGTTGCGTTATCATCTAATCTATATGATATGAATGAACCAAAAGGACTGACAAGTACAGTAGAAATGGGTTCAGGCACAGGTATATAATGATTATAAATAAACATATAACAATACAATAGGAGTATAAGAAATGCCAACAGTACTACAATTTAGACGAGGTACTACATCGCAGAATAACTCATTCACTGGCGCTATCGGTGAGATCACTTATGATACAGACAAAGATGTATTAAGGATTCATGACGGTAGTACGGCTGGTGGTTTTTCAATGGTTTCTGCAGCGAGTACCGATACACTTACAAACAAAACAATAACAAGTCCAAACATAACTACATCGATAATCCCGACTAGCGCAGACGGAGCAGCGATAGGTAGTGCATCAAAAGAATTTTCAGACTTGTTCTTAGCAGATGCCTCAACAATTCAATTTGGTAATGATCAAGAGATCAGACTAATACACACAGCAGACACAGGATTAATTTTAAAACATACTGCAACTGCTGATGACAAACCAATTTCACTTACATTACAAACAGGTGAAACAGATATTGCTGCCAGTGATGTAATTGGAAAAATAGATTTCCAAGCACCAGACGAAGCTACAGGAACAGACGCAATTTTAGTTGCGGCTGGAATCGAAGCAGTATCAGAAGGTGACTTTAGTTCATCTAACAACGCAACAAAATTAAGTTTCAAAACTGCTGCTTCAGAAGCGGCTGCAGAGAAAATGAGTTTAAGTTCAGCTGGTAATTTAACAGTTTCAGGTGATGTTAGCGTAGGTGATGATTTAACTCTTGCGTCTGATGGTGCCATAGTGACTTTCGGTTCAGACTCAGAAATTACAATGACACACGATGCTGATGTAGGATTAAAATTCAAACACACAGCAACAGCAGATGATAAACCAATTGTATTAACATTACAAACTGGTGAAACTGATATGGCCGCTAACGATGTTATTGGTGCATTAAGATTTCAAGCACCAGATGAAGGTACAGGAACAGATGCGATATTAGTTGCTGCTGCTATTGAAGCAGTTGCAGAAGGTGATTTCTCAGCTTCTAGTAATGCAACTAAAATTTCATTTAAGTGTGGTAATTCAGAAGCAGCTACAGAAAAAGCAAAAATCGTAGGTTCAACTGGTAAGTTTCACGCAACGCCAGATAGTATTCTATTGATTAAAAACTCTTCTGGTTCTACATTGAAAACAGTAAACGGACATGCTGCCATTTAATGGTTGACAATTCGTTAGGAATATAGTATAAAGGAAAGATTATGACAGCAAGAAACCCATTATATTACGCTAGTGATGAGCTGAAAGAAATGTCAGCTGCAGAATTATTGAAATGGCAACAACAAGCCATTTATCAATATTCACAAAGTAAATCAGTTGTGATAACTGTTGACGCAGGTAATGGTAATATTGGTACAACGATGAACGACACTAGATTTAGATCATCGGCCGCAGCACAACAAGCATCTTCACACCCAGGTTCAGGTGCTCTTGATACAGTGACAACTGCTTTTAATCATATTGTTGTGACTGTCACTAACCCAAGTGTGACAGGTGATACGAACAATAGATTGTTCCCTTGCTACTATGATAGTTCAGCAGGTGCAGTACAAGCAATGACTGAAACAGATTTTGTTGATACATTTATTAAACCTGCTCTAGTTTTAATGCAGGCTTCTTCAGAAGCAACTGCTGGAGATTACGGTGGAACATATACAATATCAACAGGAACATCTTTATCAAATCATACCAATGTTTCTACAACGGCAGTCTTAACAGATACAATCGCAGATATATCAGAATACACATCAGGTCAAATTGGTTCATCAGGTTCTTTTCAAGATCATAATGAAACAGTAAATAACTATTACATGCATGTAAGAAACGGAGTTGATGTTGACGCTACAGGTAAATTACCTTTACAGGTAGATGCCAGTGGTAATTTAAATGAATATGCAGCTGCAACATTCAAAGGTTATCTTGCAGAATACATTAAAGACTTAGCAGCTTCAGATGATGTTGCTTCTGGTCATAATTTAAGATACAACATTAATGGTAGTGGAAACTCAAGAGGAACAGCAATGGTTGATACCAAAATGGATGGTTCTGGTTCTGAAACAAATAGATTTGTTGGTGGTGATGATTACAGATCACAAAAGTTTCCTAGTGGTTCTTCAGCTGCTGTCACAACATATAACTTTAAGGTTAACTTAGAATAACAATTATATTATTAGGAGTATATTATGAAAGTAAGCACAAACGATGGTGCAACCCATGAAGTGGTTAAACCTGTTAAAACAACCCCACAGATAAAAGTTGCGAATTACTCTAACGAAGATTCTACAATTAAAAATCTTACAAAAGAAACTTTTGCTCACGCAGAGTTTATCAATAACGATAGAACAGTTTGTAAAATATATTGGAAGAACCCAGATGGTCATGGAAACGTAGATAAAGAGTTAGATCACTTTACAGTAAATCTAGAAGATACAACAGACGACGGCAAAGAACACCCTTACATTACAAAACTTTTCGAGTTAACAACTCTTGATGAAATGCATGAGAACACTTGGAATAGAATGAAAGGTCAACAAAAAATGTGGCGTGAGTTTGCTATTAAAATTGCAAAACAAGACGGACTAATTATTGACCCTGTTGCTTATTATGACTCCGATACACAATCAGCAAAACTAGATACTAAGTTTTTTGGACAAACACTACAATTATTGTTTGAAGATTTTGATGTAGAAAAACAAAAAGAAGATTTGTTTATTATTAAGTTAGCTGCATTTGAATTAGATATGGTTAAGTCATCTAACGATAGAGAAAGAAAAACAAGACTTAGAAAAGCAAAAACACCTCTTGAAGTATTAAGTATATTACTTGAATTAAAAGAGATAACAGAAATCCCTGTTTAAGAATCTAAAATATTAAAAACTCTCTCAAAATCTTTTGTGATAACATGTACTAGACAAGAGTATTTTATTCTTGCATCTACTGTATCTGTTAATACTAGTTCATGCCAATGTGGGGGAACATCAAGAACAGGTACTTTGTATTTGTCTATCATATAAGAAGCAAAAACTTCATTGTTATAAAAATATCTTTTATCAATATGTTTAATACTATCAATTAGTTTTTTACATTCATCCATTCTCTCAGAAAATTTAAGTTGATCTCTTGCAATATGATTACCACCAAATATTCCTGTATTAACAATAACATTCTGAGTAAGTGGTACACCATCTACTTTCATCATATCTTTTTTCATTAGACCTTTAATCAACCAATGATATTCATCTAGTTCTTTTAATTGATCTTTATATTCTTTTGATTGTGTTCTAATAGAAAACTCATGTCTAGTTTCTAATTTAGTTCTTAATCCAACTCGTTCATTAAAATCATCAATAGGAATGAAATGAGTAATAAATTTATTAAAATCAAATTTGTCAAATATATTAATATTGGTATTAGGAATAACATCAAAGTCAAGATATAATACTCTGTCATACTCATTACAAAACTCTTCCCATTTTTGAATCTTGTATATATTTAAATCATCATACTTAGTAGAGTTTGGTGTTAGTAATTTAAAATCTGCATTACATATTTCAGCATAATTTTTTAAACCGTCTCTTAATCGATGAAAATGTTTTTCGAATTGTATTGAGTTATGACTTCTCTTTTTTGTAGTGTCAGTAATCTTTGTGTAAATGCTAAATATTAGATCGTTCATATGCTCTCCAACAATAATCAAATTCTTTATTAATCGCATGGATTATTTTTGTATCTTTAGGAATGTGTAATTCCGAATCGTAAAAATAATGCCACTTACTATCTAACCATTGTACTGGCACCTCATTAGATACTAGTTTATATGAAAAGATAGTTTCATTATCAAATCCAAATGTATCTGTTATGTTTTTAGGATACATACTATCTGATTTATATTCCTCTGTTTTTAGATACTTCATTATATCATAAGTTGTATCAATGTCAACAAAAAAGCCTAGTCTATTCAAACTTTCTTTTGTTGCACCAATAATCCCTGTGTTAACAACATTACATTGAGGGTCATAATCTGTTTCTTCTAACATTGCCATTGCATTAAAATATTTTGCAGAGGGTGATCTTATTGTTCCTTTAATATCAAAAAGTGTTTGACCACTGTGTCGTATCTGTTTGTTGTTATGCACGATTGCTATACCTTTACTTAAATCCCATGCATCAAAAAAAGATTCATTTGTCATTGGAACAGTATCAAAATCTAAGTATAATACTTCATCATATTTTTCTGCAAGATCATAGAGTAAATGAATCTTATATTCATTCACAATATTGTATGAAGTAATAAAAGGATAGTTTGTATTATAGAATTGTTTTAGTTTTTTGTACTTTTCATCATACTCAAATAGTTTAAAATCAGCACCAATTGATTCTGCATATTTCTTTTTACATTCAACTAATCTACTATAATGTTCTTTAAATTTCTTTTTAGTATTGATGTTAGTAGGAGTCTCATTTTCTCTTCTTATTGCTTTATCAAAGAAATCCAACTCTTTTTCAGGTATATCAATATATATGCTGTAAATAACTCTTGACAATGTATCATCCATTCTGGTATTATAAATATGTTATATTATAGAATATTTAGATTGGATTGTCAATGATTATTTTGATTACAGGTGATAAAGGATTTATTGGGTCTCATCTTAGACAGTCGTTAGTAAGTGAAGGTCACATTGTCTTAGGATTTGATCATGTAGATGATTATGATGTCGGTAATATTACTGAGGATATTGTTAAAAAAGTAAACAAGATTGTTCACTTAGCTGCATACGCAGATGTTCGGGCAAGTATGGAAGACCCTAACAAATGGTATGAAAACAATGTAGTAAAATCGAGTCGTCTATTTGAATTATGCAATAAGTTTAATACACAATGCGTATATGCTTCATCGTCATGTGTGAAAGAATGGTGGAAGTCGCCATATGGTACTTCTAAAAAAGTAATGGAAGATATGGCAAATGTGCATGGACGATTTGTTGGTTTAAGATTTTCTAATGTTTATGGTGATAATGGTAGAGAGACAATGCTACTACCTTTGATGTTAAAAGGAAAACTTAAATACTCTACTAATCATACTAGAGATTTTGTTCATGTTAATGATGTAGTAGATTGCATAAAACTATTTCTAAAAATGGACAACTTTGACAATCTTGATGAATTAGTTTATAATGTGGGAACAGGAACAGGAAGAAGAATATCTGATCTTGTAAAACAGTATGGATATGATGTACCAATTACAGAAGGTGACCCATGTGAAATGAAAGATAACACGGCAGACAACGCTAATCTCTTAAAATTAGGGTGGTCGCCAAAAGAGAATTTAGATAAATACTTAAAAGGAAAATTAAATGGCGATACCAACAACAAAGAGTACATTCAAGGATTACTGCCTAAGAAATCTAGGGTTCGGAGTAATTGACATCAATGTTTCAGACGATCAAGTAGATGATCGTATAGATGAGGCTTTACAATATTTTTCAACATATCATTTTGATCAAGTTGAAAAGATGTATCTCAAATATGAAATCACAGAGGCAGATATAACTAGAGCAAGAGGAAACTCAACAACTTCAGCAACAGATGTTTCTGATACTTCAGTCACAGCTACTTTCAAAGAAGGTAATAATTTTATTCCTATGCCAACAACTGTACTTTCAGTAGTACAAGTATTTCCATTTGACAATGCCGCATCAACTAATATGTTTGATATTAAATATCAAATGAGACTAAATGATTTGTATGATTTTTCATCAACATCAATGATACATTATGAAATGACAATGCAACATTTAGATTATCTTTCACATATTTTAGTAGGACAAAACCCTATAAGATTTTCTGAACATCAACAAAGATTGTATATTGATATGGATTGGGAATCAGTTTCAGCAGGTGAGTATTTAATTATTGAATGCTATAGAAAACTAGACCCAACTACTTACACTGATATTTTTAACAACATATATTTAAAAAGATATGCGTCTGCATTAATCAAAAAACAATGGGGTTCCAATTTAAACAAATTTCAAAATGTTCAATTACTTGGTGGGGTCACAATGAATGGTGATCAGATTTACCAACAAGCAACAGACGAAATTAGAGAGATAGAACAATATATTGATAATCATCAATACCCAGACATGATAATTAAAGGATAACCATGGCTGTCAACAGTGCATTTAAAACATCAGGTCTTGCTGCATCGACAAGTGAACAGGATTTATACTCTAATCTAATTAGAGAGTCAATTCAAATTCACGGTCATGATGTTAACTATATGGATAGAACATTGCAAGCCAGAGACGATATTTTTGGCGAAGACTCCCTTTCAAAGTTTGAAAAACAACAAACTATTGAAATGTATGTTGAAGATGCAGAAGGTGGTTATCAAGGAGAAAAAGAATTAATACAACAATTCGGTTTAGAGAATAGAAACGAAATTACATTTGTTGTACATAGAAAAAGATTTGACGATGTTGCTCATCAACTAGATTTAGAAAGTGGAACAGACACTACTGAAGGTTCAGTCCTATTAGAGTCAGGTACACTTGCACAACATCGTTTCGGAGTACAGTCAGCAACTTTTGATTCAGCGTATTTAAGAAACGAAGATGCTACTTTAGGAACATATAACAACAGACCTAAAGAAGGTGATTTAGTATTTCATCCTGTACTTAATAAGTTATTTGAAGTTTCATTCGTAGATCACGATGAACCATTTCATCAATTAGATAACAACCCTGTTTACAAATTAAGATGTAAACAATTTGAATATAGTTCAGAGGAATTAAATACAGGTGTTGCAAATATTGATGCGATTGAAGATGCGTTAACTCAAGATGTTCTAAATCATCAATTCACTCTTGAGACAACTTCTACATACAACGAAAGTGTATCACTTGAGTTCTTTACAAACGGAACATATACAGACTCGTTATTAATGGAAGACAACGATACTGTAGTTATGGAAGATGATAATTCATCGGTTGGTGAAAACATACTTCTAGAAAATCCTGCTGACTCAGGTGACGATAGCTACTTATTAACGGAAGACTATATAGTAGGGGATATGTCAACAGACAAGACAGCTCAAAACGAGTTGTTTGATGAACAAGATGATACAATATTAGATTTCACTGAAAGAAACCCATTCGGTGATGCTGGAGAATTATAATGTTAGGACAACAATTTTATCACGAAACAATAAGACGAATGGTCGTGACATTCGGTACGATATTTAATAATATCAACCTTGTTAGAAAAGATAACAACGGAAATATTATTCAAAAGATGAAGGTGCCATTAGCATATGGCCCAAAACAAAAATTTTTAGTTAGACTAGACCAAGATGCAAACTTAGATTCTAAAGTTGCAATTACATTGCCAAGATTAGGATTTGAATTACAAAACTTAGCATATGACCCTGCTAGAAAATTAAACAGAGTTCAAAAGTTTAAGAAACAAAAAGGTGCATCAACAAAATTAATTGATAGTCAATACATGCCAGTTCCTTACAAAGTAGATTTTGAATTGTATGCTATGGCAAAACAATCAGATGATACTTTACAAATGATTGAACAAATTGTTCCATACTTCCAACCCGACTATACAGTGACAATCAATGATATGGCTGACATGGGAATTA
>Ga0181395_1000090_pt1 | contig 33004 bp, 29 predicted proteins | sample 18SPOviralmetaG_FD_130124 | JGI IMG/M metagenome (GOLD analysis project Ga0181395, IMG submission 130124) | Marine viral communities from the oligotrophic San Pedro Time Series (SPOT) site, San Pedro Channel, CA, USA - 18 SPOT_SRF_2010-12-16 | ecosystem: Environmental > Aquatic > Marine > Strait...
AACTATCACTGGTGGTTATTTACTACCTGATGAGACGCCAAGAGATGCGTATAAACGAGTGGCAGCTGCGGTTGCTAGAAGAATTAACAAGCCTGATATGGCTGATAAGTTCTTTGACTATATTTGGAAAGGCTGGCTTTGTCTAGCCTCTCCAGTATTATCTAACACAGGCACAGATCGTGGTTTACCGATAAGTTGTTTTGGTATTGACGTTGCTGATAGCATTTATGATATAGGTAAGAAAAACCTAGAGATGATGCTACTAGCTAAACACGGTGGAGGTGTTGGTATAGGTTTAAATCAAGTAAGACCTGCTGGATCAACTATAGCGCAAAATGGAACATCAGATGGTGTTGTGCCTTTTTGTAAGATATATGATTCAACTATACTTGCTACAAACCAAGGTGCTGTAAGAAGAGGCGCAGCATCGGTTAACTTAAATGTTGATCATGAAGATTTTGAGGATTGGTTAGAAATAAGAGAACCAAAAGGAGATATAAATAGACAGTCATTAAATTTACATCAATGTACTATCATTGGTGATAAGTTTATGAGAAAACTTAGAGATGGCGATAAAGTTGCAAGGCGTAAATGGGGTAAGCTACTTCAAAAACGTAAAGCAACTGGAGAGCCTTATATAATGTTCAAGGGTAATGTTAATAAACAAAACCCTAGTATGTATAAAGATAATGCTTTGAAAGTTTATATGACTAACATATGCTCAGAAATAGTATTACATACAGATGAAAATCATAGCTTTGTTTGTTGTTTATCCTCACTTAATCTAGCAAAATATAATGAGTGGAAAGATTCTAATTTAATATATGATAGTATATTATTTTTAGATGGCGTATTAGAAGAATTTATACAAAAATCAAAAGGTATGCAAGGTTTTTCTAACGCTGTAAGATCTGCTGAAAAAGGTAGAGCTTTAGGGTTAGGAGTTTTAGGTTGGCATACATATTTACAACAGAAAGGTTTACCTTTCGAAGGATTATTAGCACAATATGAAACAAGAAGAATATTTAGTCAAATCAAAATTGAGAGTGAAAGGGCGAGCATGGCGCTTGCTGAAGAATTTGGTGAACCGCTGTGGTGTGTTGGCACTGGGTTTAGGAATACTCACCTTAGGGCTATTGCTCCTACTGTTTCTAACAGTAAACTTGCTGGTAATATCAGTCCTGGAATTGAGCCTTGGGCTGCTAACGTATTTACGGAACAAAGTGCTAAAGGTACTTTTATAAGAAAAAACCCTACGCTAGTCGCGTTATTAAAAAAGCATAAGCTTGATAATAACAAAATATGGAATAAGATATTAGAAGATGGAGGATCTGTTCAAGGTATTAAAGAACTAGATAAAATTATGATTGGACCACAAGATAGTGTTCCAGTTAAAGAAGTATTTAAAACTTTTAAAGAAGTTAATCAGTTAGATTTAGTAAAACAAGCTGGTATCAGACAACAGTACGTTGATCAGTCAGTTAGTTTAAATCTAGCTTTTCCTTCTGAAGTAGATCCTAAGTTTCTTAACAAGGTACACTTAGAAGCTTGGAAGGGTGGAATAAAAACTTTGTATTATATGCGGACAGAATCAGTACTGCGTGGTGATATTGCAGCCGCCGCTATGAGTGAAGATTGTTTGAGTTGTGATGGTTAGTTGTTCACAAAGGGGGTGTTGTCGCATCCCCTTTTTTTTTATTTAGCGCCGCAAGGTTTACCATTAGCGATGTTAACCCATTTTTCTTTTTTGAACCAGTCTCTTAATGTAGCTCCTTTTTTACGAGCACCTTTAACATTTGATTTACTAGATCTTTTATATTTACCTTGAGAAGCCGCAGATCTTTTAGCGTTGATTACTCTTTGTCTTTCAGACTTACTCATGCTTCTATATTTAGCATAAGGTAAACAAACCTTTTTGGTACCGCCTCCTTTTATTTTACTCATTATTTTTTCTTTAATCTACTTACAGCTTTATTTCTAGCACATTTCATTTTAGATGCATAACTAGGATTTCGCTTACGGTTAAACACTATTTGTTGGTTTAAACTGCCAACTATTTTTTTTACATTACCTTTTCTAGACTTAATCATCCAACTAGCTAAAGCAGAGCAAGATAAGTTTTTCATCTTACCTTTAGCATCAGGCGCGTCTGAGTCTTTCCATGTTGGTCTTTTACCTGGCATTACATTTCATTTTTAAAATTATTATATAAAGCCCCACCTAGTCTTTCTCCAAAATCTGAATCGGATCGATAGTGAACCTTTGCCATATTTCTACTAAAAGAAATATTTTTACTTTCTTTTAAAAAATTATCAGCAGCTATAGGATATTCATCCGCTAAAAATTTAGCTATTAAAACACCTTGTGCAGAGTGACCAGATGGGTACGACGGTGTCTTTGCTGATTCTAATTCTACTATTTTAAGATCTATGTTAAATTCTTTTGCCAACTCCTGTGGTCTCGGTCTATTAAAATAATTTTTTAACTGCATTATTATGATAGCACTGTCATCCATTAGTTTATTTACCATCTCCGCTGGATATGATATATTGTGCTGCTGCGCTACTTTTCTAAACACATTAAATATATCATCTTTTTCTCTAACAAACTTCTCGTTTGCTTTAATATTTTTTATTTGCTGTATCTCTGAGTACGTAGTTATAGACCTATCACCAGGTGGTTTTTTAGATTTAAATTTAGATATGTTGAAATTTTTAAACAAACTCACTTTTTAATTTTTTCAAATGAACTTATACCAAAGCAACCTAGTGTAACCCACACAAATGAGTTATACACCACTTCATTTATAATAAGATCTTTATCCGCTATAAGACTTGTCATTAAATCTGCTACAGCAAAACATACCATTACAATAAACGAAATAAAACCTACTAAGTTCTTTTCATTAATCTCATTTTTATCCTTAAATAACGCCCACATTATTTTTTGTTTAAAAACTTTCTAGGATTTTTAGTGCACCTTACACCCCAACCAGAAGCATAAGCGCTAGGCCAAACTTTAAATTTTCTTTTTGCTGCAGCTTTACATGCTGGACTAATTTTACCCATAATTATTTATTTTTCATTTTAAAACTTTTGTTGTACGGCACTAGATTGTTTAAAGCCTCTTGTCTTGCCTCGCAACCACAAGGTATATTTAAACCTTCAGACACAACGTCAACTGCTTTTTTTATACCAGTTGCTTTTGTAAATCTAGCTATAGTATCTCCTAATCCTCTATCTTTCATAATATTAACATTTCCATCTACGTCTAGCAGCTTTACCTCTTTCACTGGTCCAACTTTTTGATCTAGCGCAAAATGATTTTCTACGTTTAGCAGCTTTACTACCAGGTTTAACCTTGCCAGTAACAGCTGTCTTTAATTTACTACCTGGATTTTTACGTCTATATGCTGCTACTCCTTTTTTAGTCATACCAGCTCCTTCTTTAGTTGATCTAAAGTTACGTCCTTTACCCTTCGTAGTTTTTCTTATAGCCATTGTAACTATTTATTTTCTTGAACTTTATTTATAAGTTCTTGTATTTCTTCTCTTGTAGCTTTAATTTCAAATGATATGTCAGCCGCAAATTGCCCTTTTACTTTACCATCTGATCCTATGACTACAATAACAGGCACTGCTGTTATACTTTGTTTAACGCTTTCAGGTTGTTCTTCTAGCCAAGCGTATTGAAGTGTGGCGTTTTTAAGCCCTCTAATGTTATAGTTATTTCTATCATTCCACTTGTAATTAAAATGAATTACCTTAACTCGTGAATTAGCGCTTACTCTCTCTTGTGCGTGAGCAAAAAACCCACATAATATAAATAGTATTGTTATTAAATTTTTCATCTTTTATAAACTTTATCCTCTAATTCTTTTATAGACTGTTTATTGTCTAGTATGTCTTCTTTTAATACATCCGTTGATTTTTCTATCTGTATAATAGTAGATCTAACAAGCTCGTCTTTTAATTGAAACTCCATTTTTTGCACGAACTCTTCACTACCAAAATTATTTATTTTATTATTCAGATCTTGTATTTCTCCCTCCAACGTAAACCACATGCTAGCTAGTGATATTGCACCACCAACTAATATAGCTATAGTTTTAAGGTCTAATTTTACTTCTGTATCTTCACTTATTTTTTTGCCATTGTTTTTGTGTTAGTTATTTTTTTTACCGCCACCTGTTGATGTTACTGGGTTGGAAGCAACTGGGTTACTACCACCACCCGTTGTGTTACCACCGTAGCTTTGTGATCCACTTGAGCTACCTACCATTATTGGCGCATTATTATTAATATTGGGATTTGGTGTTATATATCCATGTGTACCTTTAGCGCGACCGTGGTATCTCCACCTGCTATCGTAATATCTATAATCATATCTATAATCATTGTATGGATTATAATATCTATTATCTTGCCACCTAACAAAATCATAACCAACTACGTTATATGTTTGTTGTGGTCGTATTTGATCTATTCTAATTTTTACAGTATCACCCATTTCAGTTAACGCAAGCACGTGAGTAACCATTATTTGGTTACGTGGATACATCATAGATGAGCAACCACTTAACATAGCAAATGCTAATATACTTATTAGTATTCCTATTGCTATTAATCTACCTGTATCTCTTTGTTTTTCTGTCATTAATTCCAAATTTTTACGTAAAATCCTAATATTAAAATTCCTATAAATACCAACACATATAAAACCACTAACACGCACACAACCTTACCGTCAGGCTGCATATTATCCCATTTATTCTTTATATTTCGTTTCGTCTGTGTCATGTATATCTTTTACTAGTATTTTAGTTACGTAGGCTAAAACGCCAAATATTATTACTGGTAATGTGTTATACTCCGTATAAACTGTACTTAGTTCTTCCATCTTCTTTGTAAGCTACGAGACACCTATTTCTGTTCTCGCCTGGATTTACGTAGCTAACATGTACCCAGTTAGGATTTTTGTTATCGCCAAACTCCCAAATCATTTGATCAAATTCTAAGTTATCTCTTATATAATTAAACATCTCAGCGTTAGTTTTATGTCCGTATATATCATCAACGTCAACAGCTTGCCCGTTACAATGTTGCGATTTTTTACTTCCGCCAATAGCTTTATTTAATTCTGGTCCACGATAAAATGAATTTATCCTGATAGGACCTCCAACCCACTCTCTTAGTGGTTCAAACACCTTAACCGCCAACATCTTCATGTTGTTTAGATGCTCTTCAGTAGGTTTATTTTCTAGACCAAGGCGTTTAGCGGTTATGCTATACACACCTTCGTTCATACTAATATGTTTACTTATCATAAATTATAAATTATCTTTTGTATATTTTATTCTCTATATCACTAACTTTTTTCTCTAGCTTTTCTATTTCCTTTTCTAAGTACGTAACTTTTTGTTTAAGTAGCAAGCCATCAGATGTTTCTTTTACCTCATACGCGGGTAGTTCTTTAGCTAGCTCTATTTCTTGCTTAAGGTTGTTGTAACCCATAGTACCTGATATAATAAAACCAATGACAATAGCAATGCTTTTGACATCAATTTTAAAATCTGGTTTCTTATCGCCATCTATATCTATACCGATAGTTTTATCGCCTAGTTCTTCTATTTGTTTCATTATGAGAGTGATTTAAAAAAGTCGTACACATGTTTAGCTATTAAACTAAAAAATCCTAAACCTAGGGCATTTCTCCACTTAACAGTTTCAGTTCTAAAATTTGAATTTTGCTTAACTTCTGCCCAGACACCTTCTTTCGGATCAAAGAGGTTGTTTTTTATGAAGCGTAAATCGTCTTTTACATCTTCATGCGCAACTTGATTGTCTTGTTTTAGAGTTTGTAGTTCAATAAATATCTGCTCTATTTGATATTCTACTAATTTTAAAAGCTCTTTGGTTGTCTGATTCTTGTTAATAGCCATAGTTAATTATTACTTGATTTTTTCTAAAATAACACTCTTTTGTTATTTTTTTTCTTTCTAGTTTTTTTAGTTTTACTTTGCTCTATACCTAAATCCCATGTGTTCCAACCTAAAACTAAAGCTATTCTTTGCCAAGCTTGATTATTTTTATCTAGTGCTGCCCTTGCGTTATCAGTAATCCTTATAGCTCTATCTAGCGGTATATTTGTTATTGCTGAAGTTGTATTAGCTATAGCATCATAAGCAGGATTATCTATATGAAATCCCATTTCTGCTACTTCATCTCTATTAAACTTAATAGATTGTGTAGCACTGTACAATTTTCTTATTTTACTACCAATAGGTGGGGATAAGTTTATTCCTTCTATTACAGTGTAAGCATGATCAGCTCTGTGACCTTTTTGTTCTTGTCTTATAAACTGCAAAGCTATATTTTTTAGCGTAGATGCCGCTGCCCCGTATATACCAGTACCTCTCAATATTGTATCAGACATATTGTTTGCTATTCTTGAATATCTCTGTTGTGTTTTTTCTTCTTCTTCTTCATCAAACGCTAAGGCAAATAACGCATTTTGTAAAGCTGAGAATATAAAGTTTTGCATAGCGCCGTAATAAAGTATTTTTGATATGTTAGTTTTAGCATCTCCTCTACCATTCGCTAAATCTAACCCAGCTTTCTTTATCATACGCGCGTACTGCATAGGTGTATTTTGAAAAGCTAATATAAATCTACCAAGTGGACCAGCTTGTTGTTCTGATATTTTATCTGGTCTTGCTGACTGCTGAGCATCTTCAGATGTTTCTGCAAAATCTTGAAAAGCTTTGTTTTCTGCTTCTGCTTGACTTAAACCCTGTTTTAAATACTTTTTTAATCTATTTCTATAAAAGCCTGCACCACCTAAACATATAGCGAAACTATCACCCATTTGTGTTGGTAAGTAACCTTTACCAAGTATGTAGCTTATCATTGCGCCAATTTTGTTTTTTGAATTAGCCGCTTGGTTCATTATTTCAGAAGCGCTAACATCTGTTTGCAAGCCTGATCTTCTTTGCTTTAGAAAGTCTGAATTCCATATCATAGCAAAATCTTTTGTAAACTGTGGAAAGTTTGCTACAGCTGCCGCGTATTTTATTGGGTTATTATCGCTCCAGTTTATAAAGTTTGTAAATGATAAAACCTGCAATACTGAGCTTCTAACGTTTAAAAACATTATATTACCAGTTGCGTTATTTATCCAGTCTGTAAATTGATTAACAAGCTTACTACTGCCTTTTTGCCTATTACTTCCAGTCTCCATCCTATATAGTATATCTTCTAATGCATTTCTGTAAGATGTACCGTATAAAGCTTCGAGCTTATTTAAGTTCTTTTCAGAGAATATTACTTTTTTGTTTTCTATCCATTCGTTTAAAAACTCAGATCTTCTTATATCATTATTAATAGACTTAATATCCATTTCTATAGTTGATGCTAGCCAATTAACATCATTAGGCGTTACATAACCTTCTTCTAAACCTGTTACTGTAGATAATTTACCTGCAAAATCCTTTAATCGCTGATCGCTTTTAACTATTTTTGTTAACGCTTCTGTATCTCTTTTTGATATGCCAGGTATATCAATACCATTTTCACTCATCAAATAAACTCTTACAGCTTGATCAAAAGTAAAATTATTATAATCTGTGGCTGTTAATAATTTTTTCTTAATATCTTTAAACTCTGATGTAAGAAGTTTATATTGATTTGATATTTTTTCTTTAGCAGCGTTCATATCTCTATATGCCCTTGCAAATGGTTTTATCAATGCCTTTTCAAGAAATGCCATTTGACCATCACCTTTTTTGCCTTTGCCTATAAGCATGTACAATAAACCTTTAAAATCTTCAGCTGAAGGTGGAACAAATAATCTTGACCAGAATTTATCAGACTGGGCCCCACGTACTTTTGCAGCCGCCTCAGAAAATTCTGCGTTTTCTGGTATACCTTTATTATCTTCTATAATTTTATTAAACTCAGAGTCTAGTGATTTACTGAATTGTATTTTAGCTTGCTGAACATCAGATTTAACATCTGCAACATCTAAAACATCTTGAACTGCCTTAACATTTTTGTAAGCGTCATCACCAAAGAAAAAGTTATTATAACCCTCAGCAACTTTTTCAGTTACAAACTGCGCTTTAGCCTGTGGTGTTCCATCTTCTAACCCAGTTATATTTTCAAGCCGTATATCTAAACCTACACCTTTTAAAAACTTTTGTATAGCTGGCGCTGCATTTTGTGGTCTTGCTGTTAATATAAATATATCTTTATTACCAAACTTACCTTTTATTTTTTGTGCTAGCTCAAAGAAAGGACCTTTAGTTGCGCCTTTTACTTTATCAAACTCAGTAAAATCAAACTTAGCACCGTTAGCTTCAAGTTGCTCTGCTTTCCTTGCAAACTCAGCAGCATCAATTTTAGTTGGTTGTTTTATTATAGACTTGTCTATAATAGCTACACTTTCAGTTCCTTTGCTAGACAATTGAGATCCATCGTTATATTTAAAGCCACCAAAACCTCTTTGTTTTAAAGCTTTTTTAAGTTTGTTTAAGTTTGCATCTCCAATATAAAAATCTTTAAACCTAGAATCGATCATTTCATATAACAATCCTTCGCTAGTATCAATGTTTAGGGTTTTCATTGCATCTAAAACTTGATCTTCAGTAGCTAAGCTAGAGTCGTTTATTGAAATCTCTCTAACTTTACCCCGATTACTTTTAGCATATTCTTGAGCTTCTTTTATGTCTGTAGCTAAAAATATTAACCCAGTTCTTTTACCTAATTGATCAAAAGTTTTAGGACTAGCATTGTAAACTACACTTTCACCCGGCATAGTAACTTTAATTTTTTCTTTAGTATTAGCTAGTGTTTGATCAAAATCAAATATGCTTATTCCTTTTTCTGGCTTTGGTGTTCTTGAAAACTGTAAAGCTTTATCTATTTGTTTTAAGTCAGATGCTTGTTGCTCTACTGGCTTGCCTTTAATTAAATTGTCAAATAATTCATCATTTAACCTAGCAGCTTCTTTTCTTATTTCTGCAGCCTCTTTAGATATAGGGTTCCCATAACCATCTATGCTAAGTTCTTCTGTTAAAGGCTTGCCTGTTTTTAACGAAGTTAGCAAGTCAAGATTTACACCCGCTTTTACATATCTACGCAAGTGGGTATCTGTCATGTAATCAAAGTCCTTGCCATTATGATCTTTCAACGAGGTAACTTTACCAAAGCTTTTGTGATTCTTATCTGTTACTAAATCTTTTGCTTTGTTTATTTTAGCATCTTCAGTTATATCAATTCCATGTAAAACGTATTCTTCTTTTATCCTGTTAAACTTCTTTATAAATGCTGACTTGTCGTTTCTATGATCTATAATAGCTTGCATTAAATCTCTAGCAGCTTGCGACTGTGGGTACGCGTGCTCTAAAGTAATATTACTTGATTTTAAATCCATGTGCGTTGCTTGAGCTCCATTTCTCATAGGATGTGTTTTAGAGCTAGTCGAAGCTTGCATATATGTCATTATTGGTAAAACATATTTTGTATCTCGCGATACAGCGTCAAAAATTCTCATCCACATTTCGTCAAAAGTCTTACCAACTTGTTCGTTAAATTTTTGTACGTCTTTTATTTTACTTTGATCAAATCTTCCGTCTTTAAAAAATGTTGTTTTAAAATTTGGGTTACCTGTTGGTGGGTTGTTATCAGGTTCAATCCTTAATTTTTGTAGCTCACTTATAATACGTTTTCTATCTGGGTGCTTACCAAATAAACCAGTCCATAATTCAGCATTTAATTCTCCACGTCTATTATCAAAATTAACACCTAGTATTCTATCACCTAAAACCTCTATAATTAGAGGAACCATGTCATTTATATAGTAATCAGGGTCTTTCATAACGTTAACATAACCATCAAGGTCGTTGTTTTCCATAAAAGCCTTTATGTTTTTGCTAAATTGAACACTAGATTTACCAGCTTCTAAATTACGTATAATACTTTGATCAACTTCTTGATTTGTTAATTGTTCACGCACTATACTGTTAGTAGCTAACTTACCATACAATGACATCATGGCTTTTACCGCTTGTGCTTCAGGTGTTCTTGGTCCAAAGTCTGTAGACTTTTTGCCTTCAACTATACCAAACGCTTCTAAAAACTCTTTTTTATTTATGTCTGTATTTTTTGTATAAGGTGATAAACCAGCTCCTTTAGTTATTCTATCTTGTTTAGTGTAAAATTTATTTAATAAACTTTTTGGTATACCAGTTGATGTGCCTATTAATTTTTCAGATGCCGCCTCTGTTATTGCTCCTTCAGGTAGTAAAGCAATTAAATCTAATGCGTTAGCTCTTATAAACTTCAAAGCATTTTCTTTTTCTTGCTTTGTTAAGTTAGCTGTAGGATCTGTTATTTTTTTAGAAGAAACATTAAATATTTTAGCTGTTATTTCTGATGCTAAATCTTTTAAGTTTTTAAACGTAGCTTTATTAATGTCTATGTTTTTGATTTTATCTGAAACTTCTTTTATATATTGTTCTTTTATATTTTCGTCTCTAGCTAAATCTATAGGATTTATTTTTCTAGCTTTTGGCTTTGTTTGTACTTCTGGTGTAGCAACTTCTTCTGCAGCAACTCCTCTAGCTTCCGTTATATCTGTAGTAAATTCTTCACCTAAAATTCTTTTTGATGCTTCAATTGCTCTAGCTGGTAAAAACTTATTTATATATGCTGCTAATGGTACGCCAGAATCTGGATTATATTCGTTTATTAAATCTATTATACCACGCTCACCTGTTTCAACTTCCTCCGTTAATAATGTTTTATCAAAGTTAGGCGCTCCTCTACGTTTCTCTACTATTTTATTTGTAATAGGCTTAAAAAGTTCTATGATGTCAAAGGCGCCAGCTGAACCTTGTTGTTCATATATTTGCTGTACTTGATCAGATGCTTTTTTTGAATCTTGTCTTCCAGTAGCATCTAAGTCTCTTAAGTCACTTAAATCACCTATTATATCAGATACTTCTTGTGTAAATTCACCTTGCTTAACGCCTTCTTGGTACGCTTTTAAAAAGTTAAAAACACCATTAGCATCGCCAAAATCCATATTGTTTATGTTGTATTCTCTAAATACTGATTTTAAAAACTCGCCTATACGTGTGTATAAGTTTTTCTCAAAAGCTATTTCTGAATTTTTATCAGCAACCGCGTCTAAAAACACGTTAAAGTATTCTGTTGCTTCTTCTTTTTTAGTATAACCACGGTCAATCATCTCTTGATCCATTAACCGTGTTTGTTTGCTAGATAATATATTTTTAAACTCAGCAACTTTAGCAGCTTGACTTTCGGTTGAGCCAAAGACTTTATTTAAAACAGGGTGTAATAACTCATGACTAGCAACGGTTACTTGACCAAAATTTTCTGCGGCTTTTTTGTTTATAAAAATACTATTAGTTGAAGGATCATAAAAACCTGAAACTCCTGCTGCTTGTAATGCTAATTGCTTATCGTCTAGCTTTTTGCCTTCTTCTGTATTTTTAAATGCTTTCTGAAAACCATTGTCATCTAATACGTTAATTTTTTTAATACCTTGTTTTTTAGCTATTTTTTTAACAGAAGTAATATCCTCTTGTAATCTTCTTTTTGTAGCATTTTGATATAACGTGGAATTTTGTTTTATTAATAGATCGTATTTTGCTTTTATAGGCTTATATATTTCAGAATTATTATCAAGCTTTTTTAGTTGATTTTGAGTTTTAAGTATTTCGTTTTTATTTTTTGCGTATGTTCTTAACTCAGTCTCGTTCATGTTGCCGAGTTTTGTAGAAACTTCATTTTTTAATCTAACTATGTTTCTATTTTCTTTATTTATTTGATCTTCGATTAAAGATTTTGTGTCAGCATCTACGCCATCTGACTCTATAACTAACTTAGATATTCTATCGCCAGACTTTTCTATTTGTTGTTTAATTTCATCTGGCATTAATATTTGTTCTAATCTTCTTCTTTCATTACGATTATTAACACCTCCTAATGTTGCTATTCCACCACCCATAGCAGAACCAACAATACCCGCGTCAAATATTCTATATTTTTCTTTAGACCAATCTATACCCGAGACGCCATTTGGATTTAATATAGCGGCATCATATATTAAACTTGTTAGCTCAGTTGCAGCTTCTGACGCGCCTTCTTGAGCTAAAGGCTTTCCAAAACGCGTTAACATACTTTGCACTCCACCTTTTATTAAAGCTTCTGCAGCTGCCTTGTTTCCTTGCTTTCCCACTAAACCAGCTCCTATCATTAAGCGTCTCGTCGCGAACTCAAAACCAACTTCAATTGCAGATGTACCTATAGCGCTAGCAAGTAGTCTAGAGTTTGCCTGTGTAGGATCTTTATCAAACTCTTCTAAATATTTATCACCAGCTAAGCTAGTTCCGTAAACAGCTAGAGCGCCTGGACCTGAATACGCGGCTATTAATGACGGTGCTGATTTAAAGATACCCTCGACAGTTCTTGCACCTAATTCAGCATAATCACCTAAACTACTAGCTTTTTCAAAAGCTTGCGATATTGTAGGATCCTCGTATTCTTTTTGTATGCTTCTAAAGTAATCTTCCGTGCCTTTCCAGAAATCAGGGTTTAATAGTATGTTGTCTTTATTTTCAAGATAAGCTTCTTTTCTAAACCTTGCTTTGTCATCTTCACTAACATTACCGTCGCCAAAGTTTTTTTCCCAAAACATTTTAGTATTTAATGCTAAACCAACTGTCAAGTCAGCAAAACCACCGGCTAAAGTAGCGCCACCTTCACCAAGAGCACCAGCCATACTTTGAACGACTCCGAGCGCGCCGCCAACGTTTTTATTTATGTTTTCTGCTGAAGTGCTTTGCTGTAGATAATTTTCGTTAATGTGATTTACCGTGTCTTGATTTAGCTTACCAGACGCATATTTCTTATAAAATTCATTTACAAACAACCCAACGTTAGATCCGTATTTTTGTTGTACGTATTTAATTTGCTCTTCGACATCTTTATCTGGAGCATATTTAGCATAAAGATTTCTTATTAAATTCTCCATATTTTAATTTTAAAGGTCTCCGTCTATAGCATCAGAACCGGCTAATAAAGCATCTATATAAGTATCTTCTTCTGCAAATACATCTATAGGAATTACTTGCATGCTTGCAGAGCCTTGATCCTTTTTATATGAGTATAAGTAACCATCACCATAATTTGCTTTAACAAATTTTAAAGCAGCCTCTGTGTCTGAACTATCAATAATACCTCTAGCTTCAAACTGATCTTCATTTTGTAATACCTCTCTTACCAGCTCATCTCTGCTAAGGTATATATTAAATTGTCTACCGTAGCGCGGCGCATTTAATAGTGTTGTTAACTTGTTAGCATAATTTAAGTTACTGGTTTCTATCTTTTCAGTGTTTTCAAGTTTTCTAACTCCTTTTTCATTTAAGTAAGCGTTTCTTTCTTTATCATTTTGAAATGTATCATCATTATAAAATTCTTCGTAACTACTATAACCAACTGGTGCAGTTGGATCATCTATAGCTACTACTGATGATTCTCTTAAACTTTTTGATATACTACTACCAGAATCTCCAGTTCCTGTTTCAGGCGGATTTTTTCTAATATAATCATTAAGTCCCGTTGTGTGTCTATCTTTTAAAACGCCACCGTATTTTGCTGCTAAAAATTTTTTAAGTTGTACTTGGTTGTTTTTTTGCAAAAGCTCTCTACCTGTTAAACCTTCAAATACTACAACTTCTAAGTCTTGATCTTTTATCATAGCGGGTGAATCAAGAAAGCTATCTCTCGCTAACGATAATAATTTTGTATGATCTTCTCCTAACCACATATGTATTTTTTCATCGGCAATTTTCTGATCAAAGCTTGAGTTGTTACCACCCATGTTGTAAAACGCGTCTCCAATTTTACTAAGGTCCATCATTTTTTCATTTGCTTTTAAAAAATACTCTTGTCTTTCAAGTTCTTTTATGATATTACCTTCAGCGTCTCTTATAACCATAGTGACTTTACCATTGTCATTAACAATAAAGCTAGGTCCGTTTTCAGATTTAGGATCTTGCATTGTTTCTATTATGTCACCGTAGTTTAGGTTGCCTTTTGATATCGCGTTTTTATCAAAGTCACCAGTTTGCTCGGCGTCTAATTGTCTCCAGGCTTGAAGTTCTACGTCAAAGTTTTTAATAGCATTATTAGCAGCATTCATTGTTGATACCGCATTAACATACTCATCAGAACCTACGCTTGCTGTAGCTGCTATATTTGCCGCATCTAAATACTCTGCTTTTTTATTACTTAAAAAATCACTAGCCATATCAACATTATATTCGTTGATTTTAGACGTATCCATGTAGGCTTTTTGATTTATAAAACTAGCTAGCTTAGCTTCTTTTTCTTTTATATTCTGAAAGTGTTGAGCCCTAGCTTCTTCAAAGTATTGTGTTAAGGCTGGCGATTTAATGTTATCACCGATTATTTTACCATAATCAACAAACCGTCTTGCTTGACCTATTCTTCTTGCTCCTTGTATTAAATTTCCGTTTGCCATTTTATTATTATTTACCTACTAAATTTTGAAAACCTTTACCTATACCACCAAATCCTGTAAGTTCACCGTTTGCATCATACTCGCCACTCGCTGCTGTTGCTGCTGCCGCGGCACCACCTGCAAATTGCCCGATACCACCAACAATTGCACCTGTAGCATCTTTTCTCGCTTGATCAGCTGCTGCTAGTCTTTCTTGTGACATGCCTAACATTGTTTGTGTTTTATTTGCTTCTAGCGCTCTTGATTGTTCTGCTCCAGCTCTTTCTTGCATTTGTATGCTCATAGCACCTTGCGCTGCCATAGCTTGGTTTCTTTGTTCTTGCTGTCCGATTGATGCTGATGATGCTTGTGCTGCTGCTGCATTTTGTTGTGCCAATGATTGCGCTAGCGCTGCAATACCTGATCCACCAGCTGCGCCTTGTAGTCCTTGCATTATATTAGCTGAACTCTGCTGCTGTTGTTGTTTAGCAAAATTAGCAGCCTGTTGATTAACAGTTAAGTCCGCATATGGGTTTTCCATATTTGCATATAAGTTCGATGTATCCTGCTGTGCAAATCTCTGCATATTCATATCGTATTCTGCTTGAGCTTGCCTTTGTTCTCTTCTTCTTGCGCCACTACCGATAATACCGCTAGCTATGCTAGTTAAACCCTGAACTGCTGAACCCGCTGCTTCAGCTACTACCCCTATTGCTTGTGGTGGAATCATAATTTTTTAATTTTATTTTTATACATATATAATCACACGTTATTTACTAGATTCAAATATTTCAGATCCTACTGAAAATAATTCAATTTTATCCGTTGAATTGTTCTTCATTTCTACTTCAGCGTAGTATCCTAATAAACCAGATGTGCTAGCTTGACTATCTTTACCAAATAATATAAAGTCATTTGCAGATGGCCTTACAACATCGTTACCAACTTCAACTGTAATTGTGTTATTTGTTCTGTTAACGCCTACACACTCACCTAATCTTGTTATAGAAGACACTGTAGTACCACTTGGTGTACCATAGTATATTATATCATTACCTGACAGCGTCGCGTCAGTTTTAGGTTGCAATGATACGTTTATATTCCCGCTTATTGTTAATGTTAATTGTGCCATATTTTTCTTTTAAGGTGTTGCGTCTAAATCTACACTTATAGCAACGTTGTATGTGTTGTTTGCAACTGTGTTACCACTGTTTAGTGTTGCTGCCCAGTTAAAAGTTGCTTCCCAAACGTTACTTGATATTTGTGTTAAAGACGTTGGTTGCGCTGTTTGTACTAAATTACTAGTGCTTGTGCTTAATCCAAATCCAGTTATTTGACTTGAGTCTGTTATTGATTGAACGTTTATTGTAATATCGTATATACTCTGACCACTAAAGTCACCTGTTACTTTACCAGTACCAGTAGCAACTGTTGCGCTGCTTAAAACTTGAGAGCCAGAAGTTAATGACACCGCTGTTAAGTTTGTTTCGCCAGCACCGTTAGCAGCTACCGTTGCACCAAGATTAACAAATTGATTTGAATTAGACTGCGCGGTTAAGTGATTGCTAATGTTTAAAGATACAACGTCATTAGCTGTGCCAAATTCAGAAACTAAAACGCTAGCTGTGTAAATTGCCTCGTTAGGTGTTACAGTGTTATCAATATTTATTAAGTGCTTATCAACAGTTACTTTACTACCATTAGAAAGCGTAATCTCTCTTGTTGTGTTGTTAACAGATGTGCCTATACCACCCCAGCTGTTAAACTGCGGGTTGCTTAAAAGTACCATATCATTTGTGGTTGTGATTGTGTATAGCAACCGCAAAAGATTAGGCTCTGAGCTACCAGCTGTAGCTGTTGTTGTTATTGTGCTTGGCGTAACTGTTTCGCCGCTGGCAGTATCAATAGCGTTAGCGTTTGTTAATTGGAAAGTTATAGTTACTGACTTTTTTTGTTCTATAGTAAATGTTTTAGTTGAATCACCGTCGTTCCACGATACACCTCCACCAACTGGCGTTATAGTGGTTGTGTATGTTTTATTGGCGGTTACTGTAGGAAAATCAATTGTTGTTAACGAAGAGCCTTGTGTTCCTATGGTTAACGTACTACTTTCTGTAGAGCCGCTTGTAAATGTATTAGTAGTAAAATCATATGTATTACTACCATCTGATATAGAAAGTTTATACGTAGCACCTGGATCACCATAAACACCAATAGTTCTTTCGTCACCAAAATAGTCTAGTGTTGTGTCGTCGCAAGTAAAATTATATAATTTACCTGTAGACGCTTGGTTGTTTATTGCTCTAGCTATAAAATTAATCTTTTCGCTTGATATGTTTTCTTTTTCGTTTACGTTATATGAAACTTGAAAACGCCTAGCTGTTAAATTACCACTACCATCATTAGTATCTGTTATAACAACATCGTAATTGTCCTCATGATCAACATCAGTAAACTCTATTTTTGGCTCATCAAAGAAATAATGATCTGTTGATGCTGTAAACGTTTGATCTATGAAGTTAGATATATTACCGTTTATTACAGTGCTGCCTGTGTAAGCGTTATTTGTAGAGCTACTACCTGTTGTATTAGCAACATCAACATCAAACGTACCGGCTACTGTGAAAGTTTCTTGCGTTGCTGGGTTTGCTAAGGCTATAGTTATATTTTTGTTAGCCGATAAAACAGCGGAATTAAATGTTATACTTAACGTGTTATTTGTGGCGTTATAAGTAGGTTGGCCATTAAACTCAGAGGGTAGACTGCTTACGCTTTGTGATGTTGGATTAACAAAGCCGTCATTAGAAGTAAAAGTTAGTACAACAGGATCTGTATCTGCTATTTGCCCTACACCAGTACAGGTAGCGGTATTGCCACTTAGTGTCCAGGTTGCATTGTCACTACTAACGCTTGTTAATGTCATGTTTTGCGCTGCTAAACCGTTAACAGTAATATTTACATTAAATAAACTTTGATTGCCAGCGCTTATTGATGACAGCTTACCCACGCCTTGTATGTTAAACTCTTTAGTGTCAATATTTGTGCCTGTAGTAGCCTTACCTTTTATATAATTATACCACTTGTTTTCTTTGTCTTTAAATTGTTTTATTTCACCAGACTGCTGATCTGTAGTAATGTTGTTTACATACCAACCAGTCGTTGTTTGGTTTTCGCCAGTAAACGCTCTTGATGCACTACCTTCGTAATTTATTGTTTTGTATTTTTTTACACTAGATGGGACGTCATTTAATAATAATGTTATTTGCGAATCAACAAAAGCATTACCATAAAAAGTGTTTCTTGTCGCCGTGTCTGTATGTTTCCACATATCACCAGTGTTGAAAGTATAATATGTTTTGTTTAGTGATATTCCACTTTCTGGTATAAATGACTTTCTACTTTCCCAACCATTTATCGCTTCTGCAAAACTAACAGTATCGTTGTTTAAAGTTATATTATAATTACCTTCATCTTCATCATACGATCCTAAAATAGTGGTTGCAGCTGCTAAGTTATCTTTAAAATAGTTACCCATACCATAATCAGATATTTTAGTAATACCATCCATTGATAATCTTAACACAGCACCTCTTGCTTTGTCAGCAAAGTAGGATCTGTAGCCATAGTATGCAAAGCTTTCAGGGTTTTTGCCTATACCAAACTCGCCGCCAAAAGGCATAGCTTGACCTAACACATTGTTAGTCGATGTTACATTGACATTACCATCAGCGTTAAATAAAGCGTCTTTATTTGCTAATATCTTTAATACTTTATCTTCACATAAAGCAATTAAGTCTGTATTTCTTGTGTGTAATTTTTGTATTGATCCGTACTCTGGATTTAAATCTTTTGTTATCTTTTCACCTGCAATAAATTGATTTAGTCTATTTATACTACTGGTAGAATTATATATACCTGAATAAATTAAACCACTTGGCTTATGCTCTTCTTTATATTGTTCAGCTAATACAGTTGAAACTCTAACACCTTTATCTATAGTAGGAGCGTTGAAATCATCACGTATTCTATTTGACTCAACGCCATTACCAAAGCTAAAGCAGTTAAAATAATCTAAAGTTTTAGTTACTGCTAAGTCAGCTATAGCATATGTTTTACTTGTTTCGTAATATAAATCTAAATCAGTGGCTTGTTTAGGCTCTGTTTCAAATACAGCTGGACTGTCACTAGTAAATGTACTTTCGTTGATAACCTCTGAAACAACCTCTAATACAGTTGTTGATCCACTATCTGCCGTAACACCACTTGATGCCACTTGCTCAGCGTTAAAATTTAGGGCTTTATCTAATGTTATTTTATATCTTATGCCTTTATTATCTGATTTTTTTCTCTTTATTGGTCCTGTGCCGTGATTAAATACTTTAATAGCGCTCGCAGAAACAATCTCGTATACCTCCTGGCTAGGATCATCTCTCCAACGTAGTAGAGTTCCAGGTGTACGTAATTGTCCGTCTAGTGTCGCGTTAGCAGTTAAATTTACAATATTAGGAAATAACGTATGTGGCTCTTTATCTGGACCTATTTCAATCAATCTTATATGTATGTTCTTTTTACCTCTTCTAGCTCCAATACCAGTTGCTAATGTGTTTTTATCTTCATCAAAACCACCAGCTTTGTCAATAGCATATAATTGTGTTCCACTGTAATCAGCTTTTGAGTCGTGTTGCGTGTCAATCTTGTGTATATTTTGAGCATTTTTAACCTTATACACCCTATCAACAGATTTACTTAATATATTAGCGTCTAATATACTGTCTCTAGGTATTTTTACAAAAAACTTTCCAACAAACTCAGGGTTATTTTCGTCAACTTCTTCTTTTAAAACTTCTAATGACAAACCACTAGTTTTGTTTGTGCCTGTTCCTACAAAGCTTATATCATCACCAAAAGCCTCAGCTATATTAAATGTCCAAGTGTCACCTGCATCTACATTATCACCATCAGTATTACCATCGGTAACATTGATACTAGTTAATTGATATAGTTCAGATGAATTACTACTAGTTGATATACGTATATACTTATCTGATACCGAAGTTGTATTGAGATCTTTAAATGTATTTATTTCAGAGCCTTTTAACTTAAAAGATAAAAAGCCTTTTTCTGGAAAACCATTAGCAGCGTCTGCGTTAGTGCCAAACGTAGTTGTAATTTTACCTAATGTTGTTTTCTTTTGCTTAATAAACGAAGGCGCTTCATTTGAAATGTCAAGTATTTTGTATTTCACAGTACCGCCACTAGTATTAAAAACGCTACCATTTTCTGTGTGTTTCTTTTTTAAAATTAAAAACGTCTCTAAATCAACTTTATTTCTATCAGCAGAAGGAAAGCTTAACCAAACATTACCATCTTCAGCCTCGTAATACCTATCCATAGGTAAATTATAAAACTCGTTTGATATTTCTTTAACGTAGTACCTATAATGCGTTGCCCAGTCTGGTGCTTTTGTTGTAATTTTTGACTCTATTTTATTTGCTGTGTTTGATTGTATTTGGTCTATAGTGACAACGCCAGAGTCATCAGCGAAAACAGGCGTGTGCCTACCAAACTCATCTAAGAATATAACACCTAACTGATATTTACGTATTGACTTTAAAGATTTTGTTGGAGTGTTATTACTAATTTTTGACGATAAAACATTTGTTTGAAACTCTGGTACCTCTAATACATTATAATTCTGTGTGTAGTTACCAAAGACTAATCTATTAGCCACAATGTCTTGAGCTAATGCTTTTTTAGGTACATTGTCATATGGTCTTATTATTTGATTTGAAGGAACTGTAGCGTATATTTGCTCTGATGTTATATCAAATGCTGTCTCGTTATTTTTTAAACTTTTTACCGTATATACATTGGTATTGTTAGACTGTTTAAATAGTATATCAACTTCCACCACGTCACTAGGTTTAGTATCAAAAGTACCTAATGTTATTTTTCTAATAGTATTTGCCATTGATAAATTAAATCCGTTTTTAGAATCAAATTTATACCCATTTACCTCGTCAGGTAAAAAAGCTACCTCAGAAAATGGAGAGAAAGCAGAGTATTGACCGTTAGCGTATTTCCATCTATAAGCAAACCTTGGAAATACTAACTCAAAAAATGGATCTTTCTGCTCTAAAGCAACATCCCATTGAATAGTAGCGGTGGTTATAACATCTTCTGTTATACTTAATATCTTTGATTTAAATACCTTAGCTACAGCGGTTTCACTTACTAGAGTTGTTAAAACTACTCTAACCTCATATAAAACAACCTCACCATCTTCAACAGCAGAGTGTGTAAACTTTAAATTATCACCTACCTCAAAATTAGGCTTTGGTGAAAACGTTATGTTAGCTAACTCCGTGCCGGGCGCTTTAGATCCATTACTATCACCAAAAAAATTTGCTGCCGAGCTAAATGTTGAGCTGATAACACCACCACGTAAACTGTTAGACATTGTTATACTAGGCGCGTTAAGTGGTGATTTTTTAATTAGTGCTATATGCTCTTCTGTTATATTTCCTTTATCAATGTTTTTTATTTTCAACTTTGTATGCGTAGAGAAGTTTGTTGATCCGTTTTTACATTTAACAATATCTACTTGTTTTGGCTCGTTAATATTGTCTGTAAAATATATAATGCCATCAAGTATATTTACACCAGTTATTATTGATGTAGAAGAAAACTTTAAAGCGTTAGATGTGGCTTTAATACAAACTAAAACAGGCTGCACCTGATTAGTGTCTTCATCATATTCAGCTATAGCATCTATAGTGGTGCCTGATATAAACCAATAAATTTTATTTGTTTTTTCGTCTCGAACTGAGCCTATGCACTTTTGGCCTGTAATGCCTAATGTTGATATTCTTGAATTACCCTTAACGCTTTCAACAGAGCCTTTGTCAGATGATGAAGATGTTGAAACGCTAATATTTAAAGCGTCTCTATATTCACCATTAGGTACCAACCTTTCATCAAGGTCTTTATTCATACGACCTGATGTAAAATTTCTTCTTAACTCCGGCATATTTTATTAATGTTTAATCTGTTTCGACTTACCTCTCATTACTTGAGCCATTTCTTCAGCGTTAAAGTTCGATAATCTAATTTTTGCTTTTCTTATTTCTGCAAACCTTTCTTTTTTAAATCTTGCTACTAAATACTCAGGTGTGTTAACCCTTGTAGATAAAATAGCATGTGCAATAAATTTATATACAGCTTCTTCTGCAAACTTATGAACTTTCATTTCGCCTTCTGTTGCTAAACTATCACTTATATACTTTAATAATATTGTTTTTTCCAACATATTCGAGCTAAAGTGTATTCTACCTCTATGTAAATCAATGTAGTATATTCCATTAGAATTAGCAAACTCTGGATCAATACCGTGTCTTCCACCTTCGTGTAATAAAGCACCAGGCTCATTTTCATTAACAGTATCACCAGTATCAATATTAGAATTATCTTTATACCTTGTCCACGAGTTAGAATCACTTGCTTGTGTTAAGTTACCATCACTATCAAACTGATAACTAAAGTTTCCATCTTGATTTAAAGGTTGCGGGTTACTAGTTTTTCTCGAAGGGTATAAAATGTTTTCAATACCGTTATCATCAACAAAAGCTATTTTAACGTAGTTAACATAATCGTGTGGTAGTGGCATTGTAAGATTAGCCCCTACTTCTACCTCTTGAGTTTTAACAGTTCTTAATGTATCATAGCTTAACTCAGCTATTGCTCTTTGTGCATGAAAATTAACATCTGGCCTTTTTATTTTGTTTATTATTTTACCTTCACCAACATATGCAACCATAAAGTTATTAACTAGGTCTTTTAAATTAACATACTGATAGTTGCCATACGTGCTTAAATCATCAGCTGTATTGAAAGAGTTGTCTGATCCTTGGTAATACGATTGTTGTGTTCCTGTAAATAAAGCCATTTATTATAATTTTTCTTGTTGTATATCTTCAATATCTTCTTTATCGCTAAGTTGATATAAATCAGGTGATTTTATTGTTACACCAGTTAATTCTAATATTTTTAATACTAATTCTGTTTCCTCAGATTCATGAAGCTCAAAGTTAACAGTTCCGTTAGAGTTATGTAAAGCTTCGCCTAACACAGTGGTAAAATTCCACACTACGCTTGCTGGTTTAGCTATATGATTACACGTTACACCACTTGTTATAGTAGTTGGGTAAACCTGTATTGCTGTTTCTGATGTTTTTATATATAACGGTCTTGCTGATGTGGGTGCTGTTAAAGGCGAGTTAATATATGTGTTTAGCTCATTTTGATTTATATGTTCTATTTCTACGTATGTACCTGAGTTGTTAAAACTAACAACACCTAGCTTATGATTATTTGCCGGTAACGTACCAACACCTCCTGATGCCATAGTTACATCTTGTCTAAACTTTTCAAATACAGATATTTTTTCTTCAATAATATCAACCATATCAGCGTATTTTGTTTCATTGCCAGGTATTCTACTGAATTGATTTAAATCATAAAAATATTGTTCAAAAATATCTAGCTGCGCTTGATTAGCTAATAAGTTAAACTCTTGAGGTGTTATATAACCTCTTTGCTCTTTATTAGCTATTGCTAAAACTCTTTGATATACTGTATCTATACTTACTGCCATAATTTCTTTTTATATAGTGTAGTCACCTCATAGAGATGACTACTCTATAAGTGATTATTATTTTAATCTTTTTTCTATGCTTTTGTAAATTTCTAAACCTTCATCGGTTTTAAAAAATGCAGCTAAAGCAGAGTATGGGTGTTCGTCAAACGGTACAGTCATAACTTTTCTACCGTTACTAACCCAATTAAATGTTCTCTGATCATCAGACAACTTTAATATATTTGCCTCAACAGCTTTAATACCAAAGTTTCTAACTTCTACATTTTCATCATTTACTAAGTCAATAAATAATTTAGGGTTTTTCTTAGCAAATACTAATACGTCCCTTTTTATTTCCTTAGAAGTCATTTCTGAAACTGAACTTCCTTGTTCAACTCTTAATATAGCTTCAGTGTGATCTAATTCTAAACTCTGTGCTATATTTAAAGCTTCTATTTCCATTTCAATATCAACTAGATCATCTTGTGCCTCTTGAACAGCGTCAAATTCACTGTAAATAATATTACTTGATGGATGATATATTGATAATAATTTTTGTAATGTTTGTTTTTCTTTTGGAACGTTTAAAATTCCATCTTCAAAAACAATGTGACCTAATCTAGCTTCACCTTTAAATTCATCTACAAAAGGTGTTTTTTGATTAAGTGTGTATTTTAATTCTCTTTCGTACCCTTTTTCTTCGTCGTACCAAAAGATTGCCTTGCTTTTTATTGTGCAAGTTAGTGGAGATTTACCATTTAAAAGATAATAAGTTCTATCTTTAACCTCCCATTTGTTGGTTTCTTTTTTTGCCATGATATAATAAAATTAAATATTAAAAAAAAATAAAAGGGCTAGGTGCCGAAGCACCTAACTCTTTTAAAAATATATACTAGTTAAATAACATAAAGTTATTTGCACCTTGTACTACCAAGCATCTTTCAGATAGGTAGTGAACTTCCATCTTGTCAATGTCAGTTGTGATGTTTCCACCTACTGAACCTACGATCCAAGTTTTCATTCTTCTATCATCAGCTTGTGAAGCTCTGTATCTAACGTGTAAGAAAGGTCTTGTTAAGTTTCTACCAAGAACTTCATCATAAACAGATGAAGTACCAGCAGGAACGATAACACCTCTTATATCGTTATCACCGAAAGCTCCTCTTGTACCTTGATCATTTAAGTATTTCCAGTCTTGCTTGTAGAAGTCATAAGAACCTCTTCTAAATCCTGTAAATCCTAAATTAAGAGCCATGTCTTCAGAGTTATTAAATACTCCGTAAGAAGTACCACCAGAACCATAAGAGTTCTGAGCTGCTAACATATCATCAATTGATAATGATACTTTTCTGTTAACATATAACATGTTTTCTTCAATTGCTCCTTGACCATCAAATTTTTTGAGTATTTCATCAAAATCATCTAAATCCTCAGCTGCAGTGTTTCCGTCAACACCAGTTGTAGTGTGACCTCTATCTTCTATAGCCGCGAATAAACCTTCAGTACCATCAGGTACGCCACCAGCTGCACTTGCTGCTTTCTTTTCTGATTCTACTAGAGACATCTCTAAGTAATCAGCAAATCTAGCTCTAGTGTCACCTTCAGCTTTTAGATACCACAAGTATCCATTTTGTCCGTCTTCACCAGTTACTTCAACCCAACCTACTTGAGAAGCGTCAGATCCTGAAACCTGATACATGTCTTTAATTATAATTGGTTTGTTAGTAAATGATTTAAAAGAAGGAGCTATCGCTTCAGTTCTACCTGCAACACCTTTAGCAAATTCAGAACCGTAAACTAATACAGTTACAGAGTTACCATCGCCAAAAGATGATCCAGTTCCTAGGTTAGCTTGCGCATAAGGAAGAGCCGTGATAGTAGTTGCACTTGGAACAGCTGAAACATAGCATTTTAATGTTGCAGCAGCCTTGTGTACAAGAATAGTATCACCTACTCTAATTTCATGAGCTGAGCCAAATGTAATTAAACCAGAAGACGCAGTAGTTACAGTAGCTGCAAGCTTAATATGTAATCTACCTTGTTCTGACCAAATTACTTGATCTGATGTCATTGCTTCTTCAGCGCCGACCATTTCTAAAAATCCAGAGATAGTTCTTTTTCCGAACACCTCTGCTTCTGCCTCCATCAAATCTGGTAGATACTGCTGTGCCCAACCCGCTGTGCCAGACGCAGTAAAATCTATATAATTTGATGAGAGTGTTTGTTTTGCCGGAGCAGGAACCGAATTTAAATTCGACCCGCCCGAGGGAGTTATTACTGCCATTTTTTATTATATTTTGTAATGTTAAACTTATTTTTTAATCTTGAATCGAATTTTAGATGGTGAATCACCACTTACAGCTCTAACTTTAATTCCACTCGCTTGAACATCTGTTGATGCTTGACGCGGTGTCATATCTACATTTTTAGCATTAGCCATACTATGTTTTATACCGTCTGCTCTACCTTGTTCATAAAAATGATTAGCTACAGCGTCAGCATTCATAGCGGTAAATAAAGATTTATGATAACCAACTGCGTCGCTCATCATATTCTTTTTATCAACAAAACGCTTTACAAAATTGTTAATATCGCTTTGAGTTGATTTTACCTCGCTAGTATTTTTAACGTTAAATCTGTATCTTTTGTCGCCAACGTTGTATTCAAAACCTTTAAAGTTATCATTGAAAACGTCATTAGTTTTATTGACAAAAGTTGTTTGTTGAGTTTTAAGTGTCTTATCACTCTCTTGTTTCTCATCATTGTATCTACTAAAAAAATCAATAGCTTTTTGCTGTTCTGAAGTTAACTTAACCCCACTTTTGATTTCTGTATAGTATTCGGATTTTAATTTATCCATATGGCTTCTGGCAGAAGCAACTTGCTCTTTAAAAGCCAATTTCTTTCTAGTTACATCTCTTGGATCGTCAACCTCTTCATCATATGTGAAACCGTCTTCCATTAAAAAGTCAATTTCACCTGATGTTAAATGAGGTTTTGTTTGTCTGTAATATTCTCTCAACACAGCTGTATCATCATACTTACTGTAGTCTTGATTTAATTTAACGTAATCCTCAAGATCACCACCAGTTTCTTCCATAAAGTCTACAACTTTTTGAATGTTCTCTGGTAACTTAGGTTGTGGCGGTTCTACTTCTTCTTGAGTTTCCTCAACCACATCCTCTTTAATCTCTTCTTTACTTTCTGTTTTAGTTTCTTCTTCTTTCACCTCTTCTAATATAGGTGTTTCTTCTTGCTCTTCTTTTTCGTCTTCTACTTCATCTTTTACTTCTTCTAAAACAGCTTCTGAAGTTTCTTCTACTTTTTCCTCTGTAGTTTCTTTAACTTCTTCTTCTTTATTTGGTTCGTCTTTGTCAACCTGTCGTAAATCAACTTTTATTATTTCATCTTTGTTGATTTTTTTCATTTTAGGTTTTACTTTAAACTTAACCTCTTCTTTTGGTTTAGCTTGTTGAGTTTCATCAATTTTCTCAACAGCCTCCTCTGCTTTTTTTACATCTTTTTTAGCCATAATATAATATTATAAAATTAAACAAATCATCTTGGCTCAAACATACCTAAATCAAAATCGCCACTAAGTATATCATTACTTGTAGACTCAAATTTTTTAGGTGGTTTGCCAGTTTTTCTTTGGTCTATTAATTCAGATTGCTGCGATGCTTGTATTCTAGTACGTTCATCTTTACGATCTTCTTTATTAGACTCTTTAGTTTTTAATGCCACGATCTCCATATCTTTTAACTTCATGTTAATTTGAAACTCGTGGTTCATTAATTCTTTTTTCAACATAGCCTCGCTTTGTAGTTTCTGCGTGTCTAGTTGAGCTTTAGCTTGCTCTAGTTGTATTTTGCTCTGTGTTAAAGCTTGTTGCTTTTGAACTTCAGCTTGAGCAGCAACCTGCTGTGCTTGTGCGTTAGCTTGCGATTGTACTTGTATGTTTTGCTGCTGGATCATCTGATCTCTTTCAATTTTCTTTTTACGCCTTAATTTTAGTAATTGATTAGCAAGTTTTAAATTTTTAATTTCTCTAACGTCTATAGCATCTTCTAGCTCTATGTTTTTCTGCGCTATAGCAACTTGTATGTTGTTTTCAAGTAACTGTTTTTCTTCTTCATCTGGCGCTAACTCTATAAATATTCCAAAATCATATAGGTGTAAATTTTGCATCTCTTCTAAAGTACCTACGTTGTGAGCACCTATAGCTTGTATAAACGCATCTTTTGTTGGTGCATATTCTATTATATCAGATATTCTAAGTGATAAAGACTCTGCTAGTTCCGATGTTAAAAATAAACCACTTTGTAGTATGTGTCTAGTTGCTGTGTTACTATTAGCAGCTGCAAGTTTTTGTACACCTACTAGGGCGTTTTTATCTGGAACACTTCCGTCTCTTGCTTCATTTAAACCAGTTACATCTCTTATCATTTGTAGGTAATAGTTGTATGTGCCAATTAAACTTTGAAGCTTAGCACCACCGCTACCACTAGCTATTTCTTGTATAGGTACTTTACCTGGATTCATGTCACCCTCAGAAGTTAATGATCTACCTATAACACTACCAGTTTGAAAAAACATGTTTAGCGCTTCTTGTGGGTTATAATTTGTGCCGTTACCTAAGTCAACCTCAGCTAAACCATCAGCATCCATGTACACTCCATCAGGAACCATACGTGACATTATCTGTTGTAACTTTAAGTGAGTTAACTGTATAGTGTCAGCAAAACCAGTTATTCTACCAACTAAAGATTCAATTTTACCTTTATACATACGTGGTGCAACAATACTGTAGTTCATTTTAACTTTAGTATAATCACTTTTAGGTCTAACCATATTTGTAGCTAGCTCCCACTTTAATAATCTTTTACTACCTAATACCAAAGCTCCTTCATACAAAACTTCTAAAGCGTTAGATACTCTAGTAAACTTTTCTTCCCCTTGAGGTACATTAAATGAATCGTCTTTTTGTAGCATTTTTGTAGCACCTGACGAGGTTTGTTTTACTTTATAAACCTCGTTAGCATAAGTTTTATAATTAAAGTATAAAACCTGTATAATGTTTTTATCTAAATGCGTTCTTTCATATGACGATCTATTAGAGTAACCGTCATTATAAATACCTTGTTGTTGTATTTCTTCTAGCTCACCATCTGTTAAATCAGGAAACTGCTTTTTAAGTTCATTTACTGGAATATTTTTTACTTCACCAACATAATATATATCGTCAAAATAAGGATTTTCTGTGTATGAATACACTAAATTAGCAGGATCAACATATTCTATTTTAACACCTTCTGAAGTTGTAAAATAATTTTTAACAGCAGCTATACCTAGTACCGTTAAATCATAATATAACCTTCTTTTTGTGAGTTCGTATTTATTTCCTTCTAATAAAACGTTTATTGCTTGCTCTTCTGCTATCTCAACCGATTGCTTGTAACTTAACTGCATATGCAATGATAGCTCTTCATTATTTTCTGGTAATGACTGAGGGTCATTTTCAAACATATTTATGCCAAACGCGTCTTGTACATAGTTATTTAGTTCTTTTGACCTCATGTCTCTCATGACTGATTCCATGTACTCAGTTCTTTTGCTCACGCCGTACGGATCTTGAGAATATGCTTTAACGTCATATGTTCTTTCAGCAATACCGTTTACTACTATATCTACAAACTTAGGGATTATTGGGACTGGCTTCCAGTCTAAATTAAGATAAGATAAGTCACCATTAATAGATAACTCATCTTTATATTTCTGTATGCTTTGCTCGCCTCTCGCGTATAACCTTAACTTATGAAATGAAGCTTGATTGGTTTTAAATCTATTTAAACCAGTGTCTTTACCAAACCACTCATACTCAATAGCTTTAGCTACTTTCAAACCATAATCATAACTAGCTTTTTCTTGGTCGCTAACCACTTGACTAGGAAAATAACCTTTTATTGCTTTCTCGGACATATTTATTTAATTATTTGTGATCTTGCACCGGTATTTGAGTACCTAGCAAAACTTATATTTACTTTAGTTTTTTCTTTATCTATATTTGGTGTATATAAATGTCTATTACAAGCCATTATAGCTAAGCCTGAACTAATAGCAGCATCAAACTTTGTTCTTTTGTTTATATCAAATCTAGACCAATCGTTTAATGTTCTGTTAAAATACATATCACCATGTGTGTCATCACTTTTAACGCCAACGTGTTCTTGTATGTACATTTCAATAGCGGCAGCGTGTGCTTGCCTAATATCTTCGCTGGAGTTAGGTATGCCACCTATTTCCTTTTCTGTAACAGACAGTTTATTCCAAGCTTTATCAGGTCTATTCATTGAGTAGCCTCTATAACCTCTTCTTCTTAAGTAGTATAATAAACGCGGCTTGTTGTTTTCTGCTAGTAAAGGCATACCATAAAACGCTAACGCCATTAAAACGTCTTCAAAGAACATTTCGGCTGTTGCTGGTCGAGCTACATATTCTAAGAAAAAATGATTAGCGGGAGCTTCGTCCATACTAAACTTTGTTAAACCATGCAGCGATCCTTTTGATCCTTTGCCGTCAACTGTTCCTGATATGTCATAGCTATCACATCCAAATGCTCCAACGTGCTCATTACCAGGGTATTTTAATCCATTTTTTACAGTAACTTTGTTTTGCATGTGCATTGGTGGCACCCAAGACACGTAAAATCTACCGTTTTTATCTGGATAAAATATAACGCTTGTGTCTTTTATACCATTAATCCATTGAAAATTACCTTTAGTAATTACCGATGAGTTATAAAGCTCTTCATTATAATCTATTTGTTCGTATATTTTTACTAGATTAAATATACTATTATTTGTTTCATCTCTAAATGCGTGCTCTTCAGTTCTTGGGAACTGTCTATAAAACTCGTTTAACGCGTCTTGGTCGTTCTTAAGTCCTTCAGCTTCGTTTTGCCAGTGGTCAATAACGCCTGTGTCAATGACATCGCCATGTGGACCAATTGCTTCTTTTTCTGGACTTTCAAAGACAGGTATTCCATGTTCATCAATGAAACCCTCATAATTCCACTCCATTGGTATAAAAAAAGAGTAAAGACCCGAATTAGTTTGACCATTTCTGTTTCGTTTGGTAACATCTGAATTATAATATAGTTTTTTAAAATTATCACCTCCTTTGTCTAGTGCATTACAGGTTGAACCCATCATACACTTACCTATAATTCTACTACCTAATCTTAGAGTTGTTTTTGTTACCCTCCAGTTATTTAATATATTATCTGGTCTTTCCCACTTGCCTGATTCATCATGTGCAAGAAGCTTTAGTTTCTCACCGTCATATGAATTATCACCGGTGTTTTTCCAATCGATAGTCGTATCAAGACCGGTAAGTTCTTCTGGTTGATCACTGGCAGCTGTGGTAAGTTTTCTTCTTGTAAGCTTAGACGCAGGTACTCTGTACGCAAGTTCTGTCTTCGGCCTGTCCATTCCATCCTGTATAGGTTTGAAAAAGAAAGGGTAGTTGACTGATATTGGTACAACTTTGTCTGTGAACATCTTTTTAGCATCGGCACCAGACTTAGATAATATACCGAATCTTGCGTCTGATGATATTGTGGCAAGATTAACGATTTCACCTGAGGCCATAAATGAAAAACCTGATCGTCTGTTTTTAAGGTAACACATGCCATATGATCTAACGTCTGCTTTGCAAGCTTCCCAGAATATAAAGAATAATCTATTTGCTTCTCTAAAATCAGGGTGTCCAACGTCAATTTTTGACCATTGGAGGTACATGTAATGAGTACCAGTGATATAAGTGGGAACACCTTTGTTATAATACCAAAACCCTTCATCTCTTCTTGTAAACTCATCCTCTATATAATCAATGTATTTATTTTTAAACTCATCAGGATAATCTCTCCAGTCAAATATTGTTTTTATTCTATTGAGTTCTTTTGGATAAGGAGATACTTCCCACTTATCACTTTTAAATTTCTTTATTTTTGCAGGTTGCTTTGGTAATGCTATTTTTAAATTTTGTATTTCAACAATATCACCTATTTGCCCTGTCTTGCTTATGACTACAATATCATTTTCTTTATTGTAACCATATTTCCACTTTTTACTTTTATTAAGTCTATTAAGTGTATTGATTTTTACCGGCTTAACAATTTTATATAATGTTTGCTTATGCATTATTTAGATCTAGTTTCTGCAAATCCACCAAATGCTTTTGGTGTACTTTCTTCTTTTGCTTTGCCCTCAAGCATAGCTTTTTCTTCATCAATACGATTTAGTATTTCAAACGCATCGAATATCGCTAGCTTCTTCGTTGCTGCTGCATTTTTTAACCTGTCCGCAGAAACATCATCATCACTATCAACTATCTTTTCTTTAGCAACTTTTATAAGTTCATCAACCGCTCTATACCCAGCTTGGATTATACTCTTTTTCTTGTCCTTGGTATTCATATTTAATTGTAATTGAATTAGTTAACACCCTATAAAGCCTCTCGCCTTCTATAACAAACTCAAACTCGCTATTAGGCGAAAACCCTACTAAATCATTTTCGTTTAATCCTAACGCGTTTAAATCATCACCAGCGTACTTTAAAACACCTACTAATGGTTTCTCTTTATCAATATTAAATGTATCATTATTTTCAATGGGTTTTACAAAGCAAAATCCACTTTGTGGTATCCATTTATTATTTTTCTTATAAAGATACAGTTGATCCAGTTGACATAAGTATTTGTTTTCAGACAAGTAACTTTTGCTGTTTTTTTCTTCACCTCTTACATTATGCCATCTTCTAAATATATTATGGTGAACAATTACACTATCACCTATACTTATTGGCGTATCAAACTTTATTGGCGTTTGTAACACTGTAGCTTCTCGACTAACATATTGGTGATTAAATATTTCAGTATTTAAAATTAATTCTTTATCACCAACTTTTTTAACGTTACTATATCTTGATTGTTTTGGTTGTATTACAAAATCAAATATACTACGCATTAATATTGAAGATTATATTCTACAGAAACAGCCATGTTTTTATTAAAATCTTTCCAAGGCAAAACCTCATTGTTTTTTTTAATATACACACTGTATTTAGTTGTAGATTCTAATATATCACAAATGACGTGCCCTCCGTAGACCTCTTGGCCTACAGAGTAATGCATTGCGTCATTTTTATAATCTTTACCGATACTAATCTTGCGTATCAGCTTCATCCTCCACGTTTTCAGGAAGTGGTGCAATAGATCCGTCTTGTATGTTAATACTTACTTTTCCGTACTCCTCTTCTAGTTTACCTTGAAACTCAGTCAACTCAGTTTGCATTTTTACTACTGCGTGTAGTAAATTATGTTTTTGAGATTCTAAGCCACCAAGCTGTAATTGTGCTTGGTTAATTTTGTTAACGTGTCCTTGAAGTTCTTTTAATTGTTCTTCAGAGATATTTTCTACTTCTTTACTCATAATTAATTTAATTTAATTGTTAAAAATTTACTTTAATATTATTACATATAATATAACAATATTAAATAGCTATTGTCACCGCTATTAAGCGTCTGCCATACCTTTATAAAGATCCATTGCTTTTGCAGCAACGTAAGCCTGTTTTACAGGGTTTTTAGCGCTATCTTTCAAGTCCATATCAAATGATCCACTTATTGAGCAGATATGATTGTTAGGATTTGCATCTCTAGCAGCTTTATCTTTATAAACATTTGCGTGCCAATTTCCAATTGTAGTTTGTGTCCACCTGTCAGCTTTCACTTCAGGGGTTTTAATTGTACCATCAGAA
>Ga0181395_1000091_pt1 | contig 32728 bp, 44 predicted proteins | sample 18SPOviralmetaG_FD_130124 | JGI IMG/M metagenome (GOLD analysis project Ga0181395, IMG submission 130124) | Marine viral communities from the oligotrophic San Pedro Time Series (SPOT) site, San Pedro Channel, CA, USA - 18 SPOT_SRF_2010-12-16 | ecosystem: Environmental > Aquatic > Marine > Strait...
ATGTTTACAGCAGCCATAGTCTTAGCATTAGATACTGCTACCTGGCCTGCATATCTATAATTATCAGCCTGGTATTTACCCATCTTCTTAGCAATGGTTGCATTATCTCTAGCTATAGTAAAATCATTTACCCCTTGCCTTAGATTATATGTAGCAATTACATCTGCACTATCATAAGAAGCATAAGGATCTAGGTTACCAGCTGCTGCTCTTGCAGTATTAGCTGCTAAGACCCTGTTAAGTTTTTTAATAGAGTTAACACCTTGCTGTTTATATGCCAGGGCATCAAGACGTGACTGACGTTCTGTTATGTCAGCTTGTCTGTTGTACATTTTCTGTTGTGCTTTTGCTTGCTGTATAGATGCATAACTTCCAACAACAGCAGAAGCGATTGCAATTACGGCTAAAGTTGGTCCACTCATTGTCCTACACTCACTTTATAATCTAAACTCAAAACCGTCAGGAATACTGGTTGAGTTTGGGTTATTGTTATTTGTGCATCCCTGGAATAACCAAGGAAGCCATGTTGTTTCTTTTTTCCTGTAAATGATGTAACGCCACCAGCACCACCAAGTGCAGCTGTAGTTTGCAAAGGAACAATCTTTCCATTAAGTGCTAGGTTTTGTGATAGATATACATTAGGTGTAACTTCTAATATTCTTTTTCTTTGTCCAGCAACAACGCCACTAGGCAATCTAAGTTCTATTGGATTAGTTTTTACTTCAACGCTGTAATCTAAACCAACCTCAAGATATGTAGATGGCTGACCACCAGCTGTTATGTTACCGCTAGAAACCACTTGATCTGCATCTACAATATCATCTCGTATTACTTTTGTAGTCTTGCCATCTAAATGTGAATGACCTCCATAAGTAGTGCCTGAAAATCCTGTAGTCTTTTGTACCGCACTATCTGTTGTAAAATCTTCATCAAATATTTCTAAATAGTATTTTGTTGCGCCACCTACAGTTCTTTTAACTATTGTGTAGATGTCATCAATATCTACAGCTACATCTTTAAAAGTTCCATCTGTTACCAGGTGTGATGGTGCTACAATGCTTTGTCCTTTGTTTAACATGAATGCAGCTATCTGACCTGAATGTTGTAGACTTGCTGCTCTGTATCCTGTTGTGTCCTCTCCATTAACAATAAGAAATAAATCACCTTCAGTAGTATCCGTTGCAGAACGCAACGCCATCTTCTGTGGATCTACAAGTAAATGAGATGCAAGCAATGATATGTTATTAGCAACGTATGAAAGTTCTACATCACTAAACAATAGTTCTCTTATAGCTTTACCAGATCTTTGTATAAATAATGTGCCACCTTCGGCAGCTGCTGGTTTAATAAAAGGTTTTGCTCCACGTTTTGTACTAGACTTAGCAACAACATTAGAAGGTGTTATTGGGTCTAGGTCACCTTGTGGAATGAAAAACTCAGCCCCTGTGGTAAAGACTTGTAAATCTCTACCAGAACGTAAACCAGTAATAGTATTAACGCTGTCAGTAGCTAACGTAATTTTAATAGCATCATCATCTAATCCTTCAGCTGCTTTAAAGTTAAAAAAGTTTCCAACCTTAGAACCACACAATGTTGATGGTAATGATGCGCTGCCTCCAAAAAATAAACGTCCTTCATGGAACGTAGCGGTAAAAGGCCAGCCTCTAGTATTTGACCAGGCATCTTCATAACCACTTTCTTTTATATAGTTTCCACTAGCTATAGCATCGGTACTAAAAAATGGTACCTCTACTACTGCTTCTACTTCTGTAGCAGAATTGAATTGTGTTATTCTTGCTCTACCAAATCCATTATCAGCTTCTAGAAATTGATCTACATCACTTGAAGAAAATATACTAGATGACGCTGTGATTGTTACTGTGCCATCTACTTTATCTGATGTAATAGTTCCTGATGGACTTGTTGTGGTAAGAGTAAATGCGTGTTTAGGTACAGTAATTTCTGATACTAAACTGGTTGCTGTCCAGGTAGTATTGTTTGCTCCTCTTACTAATTTAAACGGTGCAAAGTTAGGATGAACAACAATCAACGTGTCAGCTGATTGTGTAAAACTTAATTGCTGTAAATCAAATGTAGATACGCTGTATAAACTTCCTACAGTGTAGTCTAAATAATTATTACCAGATCCATTTATATTAGTAAGCAAAGTGCCTGCTTGATAAAAATGCATACGAATTGTTGTTTGATTATTTATAGCAGTCATAACAATCATAAAAGATTGTGTAGATGAAAACTCAAATGGTACTAAGTGATGACTGTTAGCTGCGCCTTGTGCAGTTAAATCTAAAAGAAACTTTAACCCAGGCCTTCTACTAAAACCTCCTTGAGGTTCAAAGATAACATTCTTTGCAGAAGAAACACTGGTGTAGTATTGCTGTAAGTCTAGTCGTCCATATAGTAATGGATCTATCTCACCAATACTAAACGATGCTTGATATTGCTGTACCCTACTCATCTAATATCTGTAAGCAGATAGTCACCCACTACAGATGGTGTCTGCCCTCCACTATCGATAGATGCAGCCTGTCTAAAAAAACCACCCCTCATGTTTTCAGCTACCGTTCCTAGTGCAATTTGTTTCCAATAATCTGATTTAGTTGTTTGGTCTGTAATTACTTCAGCTAAATGCCAAGCCATTTGATAGGCAAGTAATGTTACAAAGTATGAAGGCATGGACCCTTCACCTACTGCCTTCTGATAATCTATATGAATTTCTGTTGCGTCTGTTCTTAAAACAGCTACGCCACTAGCTGCTTGTCCTACTTCCCAATCTTTAAATAATTGTGCGCCTGGTGTGCTGCTTGTTCTTACTGCTTCAGGTACACCTATAAGCATATCGTTAGGAAATAAATATTGATATGTCCATTCGTTTTGTGGTGTGTTGCTATCTCTTGAAAGCTGTGTCTTTGCAATAGTGAAAGACCACTTGTACATTCCTAATGTAGAAAACTTTACTTCTTTATAGATGGTGTTGCAGGCTTGTGCAGCTGGAGAACCATCAGAAAAACTTGTGATAGCTTCCGCTCCTAATAGTAACAACGATTTATTACAAATTGTTACATCTGTGTCACCTACTGCCATCTATGCCTCCTTATAATAGGAAGGGGGGTTTCCCCCCCAACCTTGTTATTATTAGTCGCCATCAGTGCTTGCTAGTGTAGTACCATCGTTCACATCAACAACCGAACCAGTGTTCGATAAGACATAAACTAAAGTAGCAACCAACGTACCGCCTGTGCTTGAGTTGACAAAGATCATATCGCCAACGCTAACTTCTTGGGCTACTGAATTAAAGTAACCTTCAGTGTTAGCTGTAGCAATAGTATCTGCTGTCGTATAAGCGAACATCTGAGGGGCTGACCCTTTCTTAGACTGTCCACCGATTGGGTTCCACCCATCTCTACTAAACGCCATGATTAAGCCTCCCTACAGACAACATCTACAATACCGTCAGTATCGATTGCGATACTTCCCATAGATAACTTGGCTGTCACCAAGAAAGATGTTTTTTCTGCTATATAATTAATTTCAGTTGAAGCAGGCATCCCTACTGCAACCCCTAGTGCGGATTGATGAAACGCAAAACAAGTACGATCACTAGAACCATCAATAGATAATCCACCCTCATCCCTGTCACCAAGAATGTGGAATTGGAAACCCATCATGCTTCCGATCTGACCGCTTATCAAATTTTGTATATTCTGATAATCGGCACTAATTGCTCTTTCATCACCAAGTAGTCCAGCCAAGTTGTTCGCATGAATAATCATGTGACGATTTTGGGCTGGTACATTCTTAGCATCCATAGCTTTCTTCGCTGCAATGATCTTACCCATGTTAAGGTCAGATGCTGCTGCACTACCAGTTGTAACAATAGTGTTAGCCACTGTGCTACCAGCTGATGCAGCTGCCAACGCATCCAAGATGATTTGATCTTGTCTACGTCCGATAGCTGAACCAACAACCTGTGCAAGTTCTCTTCGCTCATCAAAGTTGATCTTGTTTTGAAGAAAGATATCGCTGTATTCTGATGCGGAAAAATCCGTAAGAGAACAAGCGACACTTGAAAAACTAGTGTTTAGAGGAACCACGTCAGTTCCTGGAGTTCGAACACTAGCTTGTCCTTTCCCTACCTTGGGAAAGTTAACCGTAGAACCGACAACGCCAGTTCTGGTTCGTGCTGCGCCAGTTAATACCGCTGATCCTTGGTACGCTTGATGTACCTCTGCTTCGAACAGCTGAGTAAACGCTGGCGACAAGTTTGCTCTTGTTGTCATAATATGCCTCCTAGCATAAAAGTTACGTTTACATTACTCGCAACAGTTATCCAGAAAGTCTGGGCTGTAACCTACGGCATACGCTGCCGCAACGACTGATTTCTCAGCTGCCAGAACGGCTGTGGTTACAGTTATCGTTCACAATAAGTTATACCTTACAAGACCCATCTTGTAAAGTTATTTGTATCGCTCCTCAAATTCCTTCTCTACTGACCTAGTGTAAGATGGGTCTGTTCCATATTTAGGATCTGCCATCTTAGAGTTAATCCTATTACGAAAATCATCTTCACTTTCTTTTCCAGCTTGATAAGCAGTAGTAGTTGGAATAGTGATATTCTCGCCTGTCATTGCTCTAACCTTTTGCAATAGACGTGCGCCTGTAGCTGTACCACCCCATATATCTATTTCTGACAATTCATCTTCAGAGATAATTCCTTTACCTACTAAACCATTTGCCCAGGTAATATTAGATTTAATTATCTCATCTGCATTTTCACCTAACGCTTTTTTCTCCTGTGCGATAGATAGTGTTTCTGCTTCCGCATTGACCCCACCCATCTCCATAACTTTGCCTGCCAATCCTTCAAACGCTGCTTGTGAAATACCATTGTCTTTTGCCCATCCAGAAAAAAAACCTAGAAGTTCATCACCTTCAGGAATGTTATCTCCTAAAAATTTTGTATCATACTTTCCATCTTCAGGGGCTTTGTGTTTTCCCTGAGAGAATTGTTTTTCTAGATTTGAATATGCATCCACAATCTTTTCTAGATTAGGACCATCATCATCCCAAAACTTTTCTGGATACCATTCAGGTCTTTCATATGGACCATCATTAACATCTTCGTCTTGTGGCTCAAGATGTGGAATTTCTCCAGGCTCTTCAGTTTCAGTATTTGTTACTGGTTCACTTTTTCGTGCCTCATCCATTAAACCTTGAGGTTCAGGTTGTTGCTGCTCTTCTGTTTTTACAGTTTCATCAGCAGCCAGTGCCTCATTCGCTTGGCTCATTTGCTCTCCTTACACGTTGTTGTATCTCTCTCACAATAGAGTTCTGTCCTTCTCTAGCGTAGCCATAACTTGCGTCTGCGCCAGGAACCCAACAGGGTTGATCAAGAGTTATTTGTTTAAGATGTTCCAAAACTTCCCTGCCTTCTGCCGTTAAGAAACATTTCCTGTATGCGATATCTAGCTTTCGTTGTGCATCAATATCGTTAATCCGTAGTTGGTGTACGTTAGCATCTATGCCATCCCATCCTACAGAATTAATATCTCTAATTTTATCTGCGTTGTTAGCCATCCATTACCTCTCCTTCTTGAGGTGGTGCAGCCCCAGCTTGGTCAGGTGCTGCTCCCTGGCCTGCTTGGGCTGCTTGCTGCTGCATCTGCATTTGCATCTGTTGTGCTTGTTGAATTATTTGCGCTCTTTCTTCTGGAGTAGTTCTAAGAGATGCATCAATTCCCATATGATCTAAAATGTAGTCACCAACCTTTTCTGGATTAACAAGGGCCATGCCTGCTCCTCCAAAAGATTGTGCTATCTGCATAAACTGTAATACGTTTTGTACCTTCTCCATATTAGAAGCCATAGCTAATGGTGATTGAGGTTCAATGTTTACTTCCAGGCCATTTACTTTTAATGGAAGATCTACCATACCTTCTTCATCCATTAATTCTAATGAACGTCTAACGATTGGATACATTGTTTCGTTTATCAATCTTCCAAAAGCTGCACCTAAATTTTGTGATAGTTCTTTCATACGCTCTACTATTTCAGTAGCAGACCTTGCTGACATATTGTCAGGTGGTAAACTTTCATCGTACAAAGTTTTTTTAATATTCATTCTTAAATCATTCGCAATAAGTTGCGATAGATTTGTATCACCAGATCTTGGGAGCGGTGCCAAGGACGGTCCTCTTGGACCACCATTGGAGGATACGCCAATGATTGCCCCTGGCACTATCTGAATAGCTTGAGGGTTCAACACGCCATCATCAACAGCGGTGAACACGCCACCTATAGAAAGGGAAGCATTTTTCAGATTTAACTCTATAACTTTGTTAAGTGTTTTAATATCAGGAAGAGCATATAAACAAGGACCTCTTCCCATAATTTCACCTGGTGCTACCATAAACCTACTGATAACCCATGGTGAAGATTTTAATTCTTTATGTAAAATTTTGTAGTCGCCTTCCATTGTCATCAGACAATAATCGACTTTACCTGTTTCTTTATTTGGATACGTTGCTTCAAGCAGTTCAATATATTCGCTAGGTCTTTCTCTATACTTAGACAAAACCTCTTCTGGAAATTCAACACCAGGAAACTCTTGCTCGACTACTTCAAACGGTCTTTTAAATTTTCTAAAAACAAAATTAGGTTTACCGTCTGGTCCTTCATCAAATGTAATTTGATACATAGGAATAGCTGTGTACCTAATAGGCTGTAGTTCATCTCCTTTTTGAATTAGCATTACAGCTGTGCCAACAGCCAGGTCTAACAAAAATTCTCCAATCGCCAAGTCAAATCCTGATTGACGCATGACGCTGAACATTTTTTGATTATACATATCCAAAACTTGTTGTGCTTGAATATGTCTTTCAGGAGGAACGTCTGAACCTGGACGTAGCCTGCACCATTGCTGTTGTGGAGGAAATAAAGCAGACTGTATTCTGTTGGCAAATCTTGCTGTAGAATGAATAGCGGTACTATCAAATACCCTCTTCATTTTGTTTTGACCAGGAGTGTCCTGTTCATAATATCCATCGTATAAATTACGCATAGGCAAACAATATTCGTAAGCCTCTTCGTAAATACTACGCCACTGCTCTTTTCTTGTTTGACAAGAGCCGTATCGTTTTTTTAATTGTCTAACCTCTAACCCTGCCATCCTATGCCTTCTTATTTTTGTTAGCAAAGTTCCTGGCAGCTTCAACGCTTCCAAACCCCCATGCTTTTAATGCCAATGCCTTACGAGTTGGTTTACCCTTCTCGTCTTTCATTGGACCTTTCATCCCAGCAAAACGAGCAGCAAAACTAACCCTACGACTATCAGTTCCACTAGTCTGAGGCCTCTTAAGGTTAGCACCCTCTGTTTTCTTAAAATGCTTTCTTCCAGCTTCATTAAGACCACCACTGGGGTTTTGAAACCTTTTAGCAACCATAGACTAAGCCTTTTTAGTTTTTCCATACTTCTTAGCCATCGCCTTTTTCAGACCGCTCATCTTCTTGTCCGCTGGCTTCTTCTTTGCCATCGGTTTCTTTTTCATTCCGTACATCCGCATCCTCCTCTCCAGGTTTGTACTTTCGATGCCTTGGATTTCGTAACCAATTTTTATCGGACATTGTTAGCCCCTTGGATTACGGACACCACCAAGATTAGAAGCAAGCTGTTGTGCGCCTCCTTGTACCTCTGGTGCAACCCTAGCACTCGACATCAAAACTCTTGCAGATCTACCACGTCTAGACTTACGTCTAGATGCTATAGTCTTTCTTTCCCTCTTCTCTTCCGCATCCAGTGCCTGCGCCCTACGTTCTTCTTCAGGGTCAGTCTTTGGAGGTGGTGGAGGTGAAGGACTTGAAAATATACCGCCCATATTAAAACACCCTCGACATCATATAATAATCATCTCCTTGAGGTCCGTACTTTCGTAGCACGCCCTCATTTTCAAAGTAACATACTTTTGCCCACTTGTAAGCAGGGATATTTCGTGAACAAACAGTGATTTGTAACCGTTTCATTTCTAGTTTGTTCGCAGCGTACTCAAAAAACAGTTTAGATGCACGATGCATTCTAAATGATTTACGACTAATATCATTGCTTGGTATTAACCAGGCTTCGTAAACGCCATCCCATAATTTCCATATTCCAAACATTGCATATATTTTATCCTGCATTGCAGTGAAGCTGTAACCTTTTGTAACAAAATTTGTCAGGTACTTAGAATAGTCATCGAATAGTTCACGATTTTTCAAATCAAACTCATTGAGTTCAATCATATTCAAATGCATAGGATGCCAATCAACAATTCTTTGTTCAGGCCAGTTGAGGCGCATCTCTTGTGTTAGTTCTTCAGGAGAAAACATCGAAATCCAATACCTTTATAGTTTGTTGCATTTTTGCAACACCTCCTTTTTTAGTAACCATATCTCTATGCTCTCCTCCTCCAAGCAAGCAATATCCAGCTGCATCACCAACGTGCGAGTGTTCATTCTTGTTTGGTGTAGATCTGTATCGTTCTTGACCTGAACCCATACTAACTCTTTTGAAGTGATACCCTCCAGCAAGTGATTTACGCAACCTCTCGCATTTCTTGTTTAATAAAAATCCTGGCTTACCTTCAATCAATCTCTGCATGGGGATAGCAAGAGCCTCACGTCTAATTTTAAAATCGTTTGTTGCACATGGCTTCGCATAAATATCTAATGTCCTCATGTGATCGAAAGCAGTTGTTTCATAAATCTGATCACGCTGTTGTCCAGCTGGGTCACCCCAAACCATAAACTGTGCCTTGGGAAAATAAATTCCCATTTCTTCTTTGAGCATTGAAACAAATCTATTTAGACCCATGTCAAACGTAACTAGTTCATGCAAGACGTGCCATACTCCGTTAGACATTCTTTGTGCAAAAATTGCTGCTGGTGTTAATCCAAAGTCAATACCTACTTGTACAGGAACGCCTGGTTCAAATTCTAAATCCTTAGACATAGTTGTATCGTCATATTCAGGCCAGATAGGCATTCCTTCTTGGACATAAGTGTAATCTCCTTTTGCATAACACTTAATCCAATCTAATTGCTTACCACCTAATAATTGCTCGTAGTATCCTGTCGGCAAATTTTTTAGGTTTTCTGCTTTAGCGTTTGTTCGCCACCATTTACCAGCTGCTTGCAAAAATCCATTTGCTTCTGGCATATCTTCAGGAACATCATCGTTATCTACTTCGATAACACCAGGAGGCTGCTTAAAAAATTCCCAGGCATATTTACCTGTAGGTCTATCTTTGCCTTCAGCTAAATGAAAATACCAATGATCCGTATCCATAGGGTTTGTGTCGAGTATTACACCATGCCAGCTTGGTCCTCCATCATTCTTAGTTGGGTATCTACCCACTCTATGCGTTAGACCGTCTATAACGGCTTTAGGTAACTCTCTGCATTCATTGACCCATGCACCTGTAAGTTCTAATGAAAGCAGCTTACGCACGTCCTTTGGGTCATCTAGGGCTAAGAAAATGACCTCGCAGTCTATTCCAGCAGCTTTGCCTTTAGATGGCAGTTTTATATGATGAGTTATTGGAGGAGCATACTTAACATGGCCCCAGATATGTTCAGGCATTAACTCAAGCCAGGTCTTAAGAGTAGTCGTTCTAAGCATCGGATGCGTATTTCTTACTATCGCAAATCTTGAATACTTGATACCATCTCTTGGAGAGGGCTTCTGTTGTACGGCTCTGCGCCATAGTTCAGCGCAGCAGGCATAGGACTTGCCGCTCCCTACTGGTCCTAGAAGTCCTCTCACGAAACCTTTTGATTGCATAAACTTTGCAACGGTGGGGCTTGTACTAAAATCTAATTTAGTTACAGATCTTCCCTCTGTCATATGCAAACTCCAAATTTAATATATTCCAATATCTCCACTACTAATAATCCAGCTAATAGAAATACTATTACTGTATGATACGCATTCCATAAAAGATATTCATATTTATTTTTCTTCATCATCTACCTCCTCTCCTGGCATTACCATTTGTATATCAACAACCGCTGGTTTATCCCCATCCTTCTCAGTATCCAGAAGGCCAGCAGACTTAGCCAGCAGCTGCATGACACGAACCTTATCGACTAGTTCAACCTCAACAATATCTTCACCACTTTGGGTAGGCGTAATCTTGACCTTTCTAATTGCAGCCAGCGCATGGTCTGGAATATCTTTAGCATCCTTTAGTTCCAGCTTCTGACCGTTCCAATCGAATATGTCAGTTATCTTAGCCTTCGCTATTCCTAGCATTTCATTCGCCAGGCCATCACGATTGTCGTAGATTATTTGTGAGCCTCGCAATCTCTTGCGGATCTCGCCCACTCCACCAAATCTACCAACAGGCGGCACTACCCTTTTTGCCATTAAAACATTCTCCCTTGGTCTGGATGTTCCGTTAGCGGCTTGAAGGTAATATCCACAAGTTGATACTGTCCTCCATATCTAGATTGCAGCACATGACCAGTTGGCTTGAGTTGACGTAGTTCACCTACATCTAGCTGCATCATATCTTTGCCATGCTGTATTCTCATGCCGCCTTTCTTGATAGCCTTCTCCACCTCATAATCCCTGACAGATACAAACTTACCTTGCCAAAGTTTCTTAACCTTTTTTATGACCATGGATCACCTCCGCTGTCACCAGGATTACTCATGCCTGGTTTTTCCTTCTTCTCGAATAACCTTATCCATACTTCTCCGTTCTTATCAGGAAGAGGTAAGGCTTCAAGTTTTATTCCTGTTATCTTTCCTTCCTTATAGAAGGCAATACCCAGGTTGGTCCATCTAGTAACAGGCTTGCCATTCTCGTCTAGCTTGTCTGTTTCCTTTGGCTGTACTACATCAAATAGTTTATCTACTTTCATAGCTTGCTCCTTTCTTTTTTTTGTAAACCCCAAAATATTTTGAGGGAACCCCCCTAACGATACGGTAGGTGGCACCCCCCAGAGGGTCCATTTTCTGACCCAATTCGTTACTCACCCTGCATCCTGGGCCTTTAAATGCAGTGTTTTTGTTATACCCCCCCATGCTATTCTGGGAGGCTGTACAAAACCTAATGGTTCCTTTGGGATTTGTAATCACTTAGGTAACCTCATCTTGCTAGTCATGTGCTTGAGTATATCCTTTACATCCTTACCACTCTTAGCTTGCTGCTGTGATACCTTCCTGGACATGAAGTATTGCAATGAGTAAGGCGGTTGTTGGTTCTTCTCTCTCTTCCAGGTTACAACACCCCTGGCATCTTCTATGAATGATAGGATTGTATAGCCTGACTGTAGTAGTTCCTTTGCTATAGCCATCTGTCTTAGGTCATAACTCCAAGGCTTGCCATAGATGTCTTGTAGTATCTGCCCATAGTTGTTGCACAGTTTCCTACAATCTATTTCTTTAATTTCCCCTATAGTATTTATACTAGTTAATTTAGTAGAGTTATTTACTAGGTCCACCTTGTTATCTAGTACAACCCCAGGCTTGTTATCTGTATCAATACCATTACCCTTACTAGGTACAGCTTGTACAATGTCAGGCTTGTATTGAGTATCTTTATCCACAGCTTTAATACTCTTACGTCTTGAGCCTGTCCTTGCCACATTGAGAGTATGCTTGGCAATCTCTGCCTCTATCTCAGGATCTCTATCTTGTGCAGGCTGTCCAGATATACAATCATCTAATGTCTTTGTAGGATCATATATCACACGCCACAGCGCACCACGCTTGCCGTAGTTCCTTCTTATGTCAGCGTTCCTTAACTTCTCTATGTAACCGTATTCTATTAGCTTACGCATATGCTGTGACACTGCCTGCTGGCTACACTCCAGGACCTTGGCAATGTATAGCTGGTTAGGAAAGAATACACCTGTCCAGCTGTTAGCATGACTGCAACAAATAGCGAATGCTCTAAACGTCATTGGATACTGATTGAACCTGTTATCACCATATGCTCTGGCTGGCATAATCATATGCGGACCAGGACACTGGAAGGAACCGCCAGACTTAGCTGGTGGATCTCTAACTGGATCTGGTGTTAGCTTAGTCTTTCTCACCCTTCACGCCTTCCTGGAGAGGTAGGTTTGCTATCTCTTTCTTCAGGTCCTTGGAAGGTATGACGATTATCTTGATACCACGATGTAACGCTAACACTAGTTTCATTTTCAAATTGTAAACGTCTGTCTTGTATCCTTTGACTTCTATCACAACCTCGCAGCCTTGCTGCCCATGTTGTCCTTCTTCTTGCCTGTCGATATAGCTGAAGTCTGCAATGTAGTCGCATATCTTCTGCCCCCCTATCTCGCATTTAATTCTTGGTTGAAATACCAAGTGTGTTATCTCACCAGCTTCTACCCTGGGCTTTAACTTAAACCAGTAGTAAGCTGCCTCTGCTTTACTCATAAACTTGATACCGTCTAGCTGGTATCTTTTATTTCCAAACTTGCTGGGCCTACGCACCGCTAGCCTCACAGCCTTCACGCAGTATGATCTCAACCATGGATGCAAGACTGCGTCTTTCTAACCTGGCCTTATTCTCAACCAGCTGCTTAACATCAGGGCTAATCTTCACATACATAGGCACCAGGACTACCTGTATTTCTTCAGGCTTTTCCTGTTTCTTTTCCAATGTTTACCTCCTATTAAAATAATATTTCGTAGATAGCTTGACAATATACCAGGAATGATTATATTAACAATAGAGAACATGGCACGAACAATATTAACCAAGGAGGATACAATGCCAAACACAACAAAAGCAAAAGTCTTGAACATCAGTAGATTAAATAACTCAATCAATGGTAACCCAAAGTATGAGTTTGTTTTTTCAGGTATCGGTATTGCCAGGTCAGCTTCAGATGCTGGCTGGGTTTACGGTTTATCTGCTCACAGCATTCAAGGTAAAGACGTAGTTATAACTCATCACACTACGCCAAAAGGTAAAGTGATTGTAGATAGTTTGAAGGAGGTAAACTAATGGATTGGATATTTAATGACGGTGGAAGAAAGAAGGCAGGCTATCTGGGTAGCGCAGGAGATTGTGTTAGTCGTGCAATAGCTATAGCAGCTGGCCTAGATTATGAACAAGTTTATCAGGCCTTGGCAGAAGGTAATGCAACAGAGCGTAAAGGTAATCGTAAACGATCAGCCAGGAACGGCATCCACACAAAACGTAAATGGTTTAAAGATTACATGGTAAGCCTGGGCTTTATCTGGGTGCCTACAATGCAGATAGGTTCAGGCTGTAAGGTACATTTAAAAGCTGAAGAGTTACCAGCTGGCAGGCTGGTATGTAATGTGAGTAAGCATCTATGTGCAGTTATCGATGGTGTCTTGAATGACACCCATGATTGTAGCAGGGAAGGTAAACGCTGCGTGTATGGTTACTGGATTTACACAGCTAGACAAGAGCAGGCAGTTTAGAGTATGTTAGCAGGGCGGCAGAATGTGTCATCATTCTCATTCCTCCCTGTCGCCCCCTGGTCCAGGCCTCACAGCCTGGGCCTTTTTTATTTCCCCAGAACAAATCAATCTATCACTTGCAATTATAAATTAAATAGGTATATTAGAAGAAGATGACACGAACAAGGAGGATACAAAATGCATAAAGTTATCGTTTCAATATTAAGAGTATCGACTAAGGAACAGTCAGTCGATAACCAACAACACCAAATCAACCAGGCATATCCTGGTGTAGAAGTTCACTGGTTTATAGAAGAAGGTGTATCAGGTAAGACACCTAACGCTGAACGTCCAGAGTTCTTGAAGGCTACTAAGTTAGCTAAGAAGTTAGGTGTTCCAATCGTAGCTGCTAACCTGTCCAGGTTTGGACGTGACCTAGCAGAGATCTCTACTTGGTATCGTGACAATGTAATGTCAGGCCAGGTGCAGATGATTGCATTGGACCAGCCAAACTTAGAACCTGAAACAGCTGGTATACATTTCACTATACAACAGATGGAACGTATCAAGATTAGTCAGCGTACTAAGGCAGCGCATGACAGGCAGAAAGCAGAGATAGAAGAGCAGGGTTACTTTGTATCAAGAGCAGGCAAGAAAGTTTATAGCCTGGGTAATCCTAACCAGGCTGCATCTGATGCAGGCAATGCCACTATCAAATCAAGAGCAGATAAGTTTGCAAACAAAATCCTACCAGTAATCAAAGACCAGCTGGGCCAGGGTAAAACTATGAAAGATGTTGCAGCTTATCTTAACGATGAAGGATACCAGACTGCAAGAGGTGGTGATTGGTATGCTTCAACAGTCAGCAATGCATTAAGGAGGGCAGCATGATTGAGTTAATTAGAGATTGGACAGCCAGGGATTGGTTGTCTTTTGTTGGTCAGCTGGTAGCAGCTATGGCCTTTGTTGTATTTATCTGGGCAGCAATCTGGATTGGTTGTGCGCTAAATGATAAATGCTATTGCGATAACACAATGGGAGATCCGATATGCCAGACGTTAAAGTAACAGGTAAGAAAACAATAACAGGAGAAGAGTTAGGTGCATCAGAAATGCCAGCTGTTCTTCTACATAAAGATGCCTACGGTAACACTAGGCAAGAGAAACTAGACGAACACAAGAAGGCAGCAGCTGGTGTTGAAGTTGTAGAAAAAAAATTCTTCAACAAGAATGCACTGCTGCGAGGTACATATCTTGAACACGCCATTGTTCCTTGGTGGTTAGAAACTCTAAAGGAAGATGGTATTAACTGTACAGCTGAAGAACCAACCAAAGCATTTAGAATTAAGGAAGCGCAGCTAGGTGCCACGCTTGATCGTATCCTTACTGTACCTAAAGGCTATGACCTGGTGACCAATGGCCTAGAGTTAAAAGGCAAAGGTGCATTAGAAGTTAAAACAGATTTCTACCACCAGGGTAAATGCAAACCTGATTGGATGATACAGGTACACCAGCAAATGATGTGTGCTGATTTACCATGGGCTGTCATTCTAGTTATGACACAGCAAGGCAAGCTAGTTACCTATGCATATAAGAGGGATGATAAACTTTGTAATCAAATCCTTGATGCAGCTAAAGAGTTTTGGAAACTACTTAAAGAAGATGGTGACTACCCTGTAGCTGTTGAACCAAAAGAGCAAGGCCTTAAAACTGTAACCGTAGATGCAAAGGCTGGGGATAACCTGGACCTGGAAGTTGTAGCCACTGACCTAATGAAAGCTAAAGCAGAAGCTAAGTCATGGGGCAAGGTAGCAAAAGATAACCAGGAGATCTTAGAGTTACATATGGATAGCATTGATGCTGACGTTATGAATGTTGGTAGCTATCAAATCAAATCAGTTACAACACAGAAACCTAAGAGAACGATGGTGGATGTACCTGGTCAATTTATAGAAAGCGCATCGTTCTCAATCAAGGAGGTCAGTGATGACAAATAAGAATGTTATCCAGCGACAGATGCTGGAACCAACCAACCTCAAAGAGGCAAAAGAATTTGCAGAAACTTTATCTAAGTCTGGATTAGTTCCTAAAGAATTTCAAGCCAAGCCAGCTAACATATTAGTAGCTGTTCAATGGGGATATGAGATAGGCCTTGCACCAATGCAGGCCCTGCAAAACATTGCAGTTATAAATGGCAGGCCATCGCTCTGGGGTGATAGCTTACTTGCCCTGGTCAAAGGCCATAAGAATTTTGCTGGGTGCAGGGAATGGATGGAAGGCAACATAGCTTTCTGTGAAATAAAAAGAACCCTGAACAATGGTGAGATAGAAGCTACGCTGCAACAGTTTAGTGAAGGTGATGCACAGAAGGCAGGCCTGTTAAATAAGCAGGGGCCTTGGAGGCAGTATCCAAAACGTATGATGCAGCTTAGAGCAAGAGGCTTTGCTATTCGTGATGCATTCCCTGACGCTATCAAAGGATTGATCACAGCAGAGGAAGCTATGGATTATCCAGCACCTAAAGATATAACCCCAGGAGAGGGCGTACAATCCATGCCTAGCGTTTCCAATGCACAATCTACCACGCAGCTAACAGATGCCCTTGAGCAGGCCTCTAAAGCAGAGGAACAGGCACACAAGGATGCGGTTATAGATAATATAGCTGACCATGCAGAACCTGGTGAGGACGAAACAGAAACCCCAGACCTGGACGATGAAGGTATGCCTTTGCATATACCTAACGGCACTGAGCAGCCAAAGGTAGAGCGTTACAATGTCGAGCAAGATTGGGCAGACAGATACCATGAGTTAATGTTAGCCATGTATCGATCAACCCACAAAGATCTGAACCCATCTATTAAAAGAACAAAGCTAAAAGAGTTTAAGGAATTAAACAAAGATGTTCTGGAAAGTATGGATGATCAGCAGCTGGCTAAAGAGTTAGAAACTAAAAGGCTTGAATGGAACAAGAGCCTAAGTATCATGGCAAGGGAGAACCCAGATGGAACAGAGTAAACAACGAATAGGTTTAACACCTAGACAACAACAGGTCCTGGCATTCTTAGTTGCTTATCAAAAAAATTCTGGAGTGTATCCAACAGTAAGAGAGATATGCAAAGGTAGGATAGATGGCAAGCAGGCTATGCCTAAGATGGCAGCGCAATCTAATGTTCATAGAATATTAAACTGCCTAGCCAGGAAAGGTTATATCCTTAAAGAGATTAATAGTCCAAGAGGTATAGCAGTTATATAAGTTCAAAATGGGGAGCGTCTATAAATGGTCGCTTCCCTTCACTACGTCTGATGTCTATGTATCTATTCATTGCTTGTTCCATTGTACCATCCCAATCAATTATATCTGGTACGGTCCAGGCTCCACCCCATCTAACTGATGTACCTAGTTCTGTAGCAGCAATCTTAAATGCATCAGCTACATCATCATAGACGTTAGCTTCCCAACAAACCCTGCCACTTACATAAGCAACAACATCAACAGCCTGACCTGTTATATGTTTACTGTTCATGGTTTGTGATGCGCCACTGTCTACCAATGCACGTTGCTCCTCAATGGTACGCAGTCCACACGTTACACCAAAATCTATTTTAGTATATTCAATAGCTAGTTCAGTCACAGCTACAAGCGCATCGTCTACACCATTAAGTTTATCAATACTTCGTTGCGATAGTTTGAACATTGGTACCTCCATTACCCAAGCCAGCAGACATAGACATTCCTGTCATAGTTCTCTTGCGTCTTTGACTTATTGTTTGTTTCTTTTGTTTATCGATTATGCCTCTCATTTGTTTAGCACCAGCTGCGCTAGGTCTGTACATAAATGATAGAGCCTGCATGAATGCTTCGTTATCCTTTGCCATTATCACCTCCTTCATATACATGGACGATCTCTGTTGTTGCAGCTTCTAAACAATCTTCTTTCATATCAGGCCATGTGTTATTAGTTTCTTGACACATTTTTAAATAGTGTTCTGACAGCTGTCGTGATTGCCTCATCACTACACTTCTGTACAGTTCAGCTTGCCGCTCTTTACTAAGGTTTTTTTCTCCTGGTTGTAGTTTCATTACGCTCTCTTTATTTTATATTTCTTAACAGCTGATTGCTTTAGTGCCTTGGCTGTTGGCGAACCTTTTGCTCCAGGCTTACGCATCTTCTCACCACTACCTTCAGCTATACGCTTACGCTTGTGATGTATGTTAGCCCAGAGGCCTGGCTTCTTTGTTCCTTTTGTATGTGCCATTACTTACCTCCTTTTGTATCTGTTTTCTTTGCCTTGTCAAAGCTACGCATTCCCCCAATGCCAAGCATTCCAAACATTAATGGCATCATCACACTCATGTCAGCTTGTGGTATAACAACACCAAAGCCAGCGCAGATAGGTGACACCATATAATTTATTCCCAGGGATAATCCGCAGATCCAACCAATCAATGGTCGCCATGATGCCTGGAACCAGTTACCTTTTGCGTCAGCTTTGAGTACCTCAATCTGTGCAAGCATAGCTTCCTGTGCATGACGTTGTGACATCGTTGCAATCTCATGGGCCAAAGCATTCTTCTGATCTTTGTCCTCAATAAATTTATCAAGCAGCCCTGTCACTGGACCAACAAGATTACCTAGTAGATTAATCATCGTGATACCTCCTCCATTATTTTTGTTATATCCCAGCTGCCATCACTACTCTGTTCCATCTGGACCTTTAATTGTTTACACTGCCACTGGCTATCAAAGTCTACACTTCCAGTAGTGTGCTGCTTTATCTTACGCTTAGTCGATAAGCATTCAGATAAGTTTTCATAAGGCGTATACTCTAACGGTTCAGTACCACCTGATGTCCACAACAATAAAACAAAAACCATCTCAATCATTTTGTACCGTAACCATTAACTCTTATCTTTTCTATTCTCTCTTCTATATCGTTAATTCTTTTTTCATAAAACTCCAATGTTAATTTCTGCTGTTGATCATATGGAGCCTGACCATTTTCTATTTGTTTCTGTAGCTTTTCTAATTCTTTTGCTAGATGTTCGATGAGCATGAATTGCTCACTGTCAGCAGGCAAGGAACCCATCTCACCCCTGGGCCACTTGATACGAAACTCTGTATTTTTTTCTAGATCTGATTTCATCATAGTTTGATTTGTCTGAATAGCATTTAGCTTTTCAACAATACCAAAGTATGCCCATGTCGCTACGCTTGCGGCTGCAATCATGCTAAGTATATTTCTAAGAGGAAGTGCAACCTCTGAGTTCTCATTTATCCTTGTCGTTTTTGCCATAAGTTATAACTTGTTTTCCCTCTGCTCCTAGCCATAAACCAAAAGCACCAGTCATTGCACCTGTTACTACACTGACAAGAGCAGCCTGGCTATTGCTAGGGTTATCTAATGACATAAACCAATTAGTCACCACGAAATATTGATAACTCATTATTATCATCATGGCCCTAGGAAGCACCTGGTGTTTCTTTGATGCTTCTAATATCTTACCTACCATCATAACATTCCTCTTCTTTGCATCCCATATAACACAGCAAAGAGTAGCCCTATAAATACAAAGAACCCAATTACCCACAGTAAGGTAACGCCTATGTTTTCTTTTAACTCTTCAATCTTTCTTGCTCTGTCTTTAACATCTTGTTGTCTTTGCTTTCTAGCCTCAACACAGAACCTTACATAGTCTTGATGTAACCCTGGCCTACCCAGGTATATCATCATTTGTTTTAGTTCATCTTCTTTCTGTTTTATCCCTTCGAGATGCATAAATGTTTCTAAATCGTTTTCTTCTTTCCCAGTAAATGTTGACCAGATACTGTTCTTTCTTTTATTGTGAGCAGCTGCAAGAGCATCTTTGCTATCAACGAATTTAGCAATGTGTTGCGCACAGTCAGTTAGTTCCCTGCCATTGCTGACAAATTTCTTTATAACTGAATAAGCAGCATTGGCTGCTGCAACATACTCTAACAATCATCATCCCCTATTTGTTAACCTTCTTAGGTCTACCCCTTTTCTTAGCTTTAGGTTTATCTTCAGTAGGTTTCTTCTCTACCTTCTTACCTTTAGCTAGCTTTGGGTTTAGTTGTAGTAAACTCATAACCATATTTTTTATCCACCTCCTCACTTAATAAGTCCTTCGTAAATAGCAACCACTCCACCTAGGATTGCGCCTAGCCAAATGATAACTTTAATACCGCCTCTTCCCATAGCAACCTGGTGACGCAAAGCCTTAATCTCTGTGGTGTTTTCTTCTGTACACCTGTGTATGTGTTCAATCTTTTCTTCCATGCGAGCAAGTCTAGTAACGACATCATTCATAGGTGCCGCCTCTATTACCTTCTTTGGTCTGCCTCTTGCCGCCATGTGTTATCACTCCTCTAGTAGTGTTGGGTCAATCGCATTAATCTCATCATCTGTCATAGATAGTTTTCTGTATGCAGAAAGTTTATCATCTAATTGTTTTTGAGCAGCGGTAGTTAGTTCTGTTTGTTTTGTTTGTACCTCTGTCCAAGTTGGTGCAGTCGTACTTTCTTTCCAAACAGTTTTAGTTTTTGTTCCACCTATTGCTTTTAAATTTTTAAACTGTGTTGCGGTTGTTGGTGGTTCTCCTTGATAACCTAAAAAATTATCAAACGCACAAAGAGCATCATCAATATGAACCTTAGTTCTTTTACCGTTTTCATCTTCGTGCCATCTATATTTATTGTGTATTGCCATATTACATACCTCCTATTTTAATATCTCATCAATGAAACAATAGAACCCAGAATTGTGCATTCTAGTGTCATCACTTTGATTTGGATTTAAAACGCTACCAGGTTTGTTAGAAGAGCCAGTTCTTACCCTCCAACCCCATATTACATTGTGGCCTCCAGCATCTAAACTTGCTCTGTCTACTTTTTTATGACCCCAATGCATGGCTTGCTCACCATTGTCTGTGTAACCAACACCATAAAAAGCATCTGAGTTATCACTGCCATGTGTAGTTCCAGTATCTATATCAAAGTAAACACCAGAAAAATCCGCACTACTACCATAAGACTTTGCCATCCAAGTAAGATATATACATGACGTTGCATCATCATGTACTTTTGTAAAACTGCCTGACCAAACATTTCCACTATCACTAACGCTGCTGTGTGAATATCTAGTGTTGTTAAATATTGATGTTCTTTTTACAAAAGTTTGAGATACCGTAGCAAAATCAAATCCGTTTCCAGCTAAATTTGTACGCAGAAATTGTCCAGCACTGCCAAGAGATGTGCCTTGTAAATTACCAGAGGCATCGGATGTAACAACCTTATTATTACCAACAGCCAAGGCTACGCCTTTAGCTAAGAATTTCCAATAACTACCATTCTCCGTTCCAGAAGAAGATGGTGCCTGGTTTTGTGAAGCAGCCACTGCAATGTAAGTTGATACAACACCACTGTCAGTGTACTGCACAAAGTCATCGATTGCATATGTAGTGCCTGATGCCCATACGCCTTTATTTACTAGCTTGATACGTCCAAGATTAATAGTTGCCATTATACTGTTACCTCCAAGTTTCCTGTTGTTGCATTGATAGAGAAAGTTAGGTTCCTACTAGCAAAGAAACTTTCATCAAATAGATCAGAGGCAGTGCCATCTGTATTTGTTATAGCAATATTGTCTGCTCCTCCGTTAGTTGTTGTCACCTGTAAATCTTCTGCCACTCCATCACTGTTAGTATCTACGAATTTAAAACCATAAAATTCACTTGTGCCTGCATCACCATAAACAAGATCATTACCAGCATCATTAACAACAATAGCTTTAGTCTGGTTGTTAGCCATGTCACTTACTATGTCTGCTATAATTCTTGCTTTAGTTGCCATAATCTATTCCGCCTTTGGGTATTTATCTTTTACCGCTTTTAATGCTGCATAAAACTCACCTGTTTTATCTAGCTTGTTGTTATTAATATCATGCCACAAAGCATCTAGTTGCTGTTTGTAAACTGGATAAGAATGTTGCCTATCCCTTATGTGGCCTAGTTCTTTAGTTTTAGTATCACACATATTACCTAGTTCAGTTAAGGTAAAAGGCCTATCTCTTTTATCACACCAATCAATATCGTTTTCTAAATCAACAACACCATTATCATTTCTCAATATTGAAAACTCAAACTGTGGGTCCATGTCTTTAGTCAGTTCATTGATGGCATCTTCTACAAATCTTTTTTTCATATCATCCCTCCTATAACTTTCTTATCTTGACGTAACCCATACCTGAATTTCCACCAACCTGGTATCCGCCTGTGTTACTATTAAAGCCTCCAAGGTAACCAGAGCCTCCGCCACCAGCACCATTATCGGCTCCTCCGCCTCCGCCCCAGTAGCCTCCGCCTCCGCCACCAGCATCATTACTAGTGTAGGCGTTACCTCCTTGAGCCTGCGTTCCAGTAGAACCATGATCTGACGTACCACCGCCAGATTGAGTTCCACCTCTTGATGTACTTGACTGTCCTTGGCCTCCTGATCCTACAGTTCCGCCCCCTTCACCGCCACCATACCAGCCAGTATGTGAAGATCCTGATGTTGCTTCAATGTAACAGCCACCACCAGCACCAGCTACTGCCATTCTATCTGCTATAGCATCACTAAATGTTGCACCAGCAAAGTTATTGCCATTTGCTAATCGTAGCCTTACGTCTGTAGATCCACCACCTGACCCAGCAAATTGACTAGATTGCCCACCTTTAGAACCACCGTATCCACCATAACTAGTAGACGATGTGTTACTGTTACTAAACCTTGATGTATCGTAAGGGTTGGTTATAGGCGTTGCGCTAGATGTTGACTGTCCAATGTTACCCATTTGACCAACACGAATATATAATTTATCACCAACAGCTAAAGTTTTTTGACCCCAAACAATTCCGCCATGACCGCCGCCACCGTTGCCGCCACCCATAGCCCCAGCTAATTCCATATAATAAGTTCCAGCTTCATACACAGTCCAAATTTGTGACCCTGCTCCATCAGTAGCTAGATTTCCAAATGATGCCCCTGATATTAAAGGCTGGTCTATATATCTAAGTGCTAGAGAATTTGCACTAGGGCCTGCTGGCCCATGCGCTCCTGCGTTATCAAAGAATAAATGTCCATCTGACAAGGCACTAAAACCAGAACCAAAACCTAGAGTATTAGTTCCTGTTACTTTTACCACTTGGTCTACTGACCCAATAGCTGTTCCTGTAAGATTACCACTTCCATCTGTTGTAACTATTTTATTATTACCTAGAGATAAAGAAACACCTCCAGCAAATTTACTCCAATGAGAAGAATTTACTGTTCCTCCAGATGATGGAGTTTGTCCAGCAGCTGGTGTTCCGTTTACATAAACGTATGAAGATAACTCACCGCTATCTGTAAATTGTACAACATCCCTTTCTTCGTATGTCGTGCCTGCTGCATAGGTTCCTTTATTTACAAAAGAAATTTTTCCTAAATCAACGGTTGCCATCTGTTACCTCCTTATATCGTTGCTATCAAATGACCACTTGCATTAAGTGACCAGGTGAAACCTGTTGCTGCGTACACAACATCGCTAAATGTGTTATATGTACTGTTTGTTATATTATCTGCCCCACCGTTAGTTGTAGTGATTTGCAATTTATCTGCTACGTTATCACTATTACTATCTGATAGGACGAACCCATAAACTTCTGCGCTACTTGCTGCGCCTGGTTGAAATCTATTGTTAGCTGAAGAATAAATTAATGCATCGCCATCGCTAACGCCTGACGTAACTACATCGTTTGCAGCAGAAATAGAAAAATTAGCCAGGGTAAATGTACCGTAAGCTATAATATCTACTCTATCCGTACCACTAACACCTATAGCACTAGCAAAGACTACTGACGTACCATTAGTTACTGTCACGTCTACGCCATTTACCATCTTAATACCATTTAGGTACACGTCCACAAAGCCTGCATCGTAAACTAACGTATTACTATTGGCATCAGATCCTGTAATTGTTGTGGTGCTGCTAGTTACAGCATACTGGAAGCGGTTTGCTGTGCCATTGATTGCGCTGGCAGCCGTAATAAAACCGCCTGAGGCGAAAACTTTAAGTGCTTGCTGACCAGATTGTGTATGAAAATATAGGTCACCAATTTGTAAGGCCGAACCGTCATTTCTATTAGCTGGTGCGGTTGCAAACCCACCAAGGTAAACATCCGCAAAATTTGTAATGTCTGTTACGTTGTTTGCAGCTGTTGTTATCTTAGCTGATATAGGTCCAAGCGCACTTATCTGTGTATTTAGACCAGCTACTGTTCCAATAGTGTTGGCTCCAGATAGATTAGCACCTACTGTGTTGACGTTTGCTAGGTTAGTAGCATTGCCACCAATAGTGTTAACATTGCCAATATTATTTCCTACATTATTAACATTAGTAATAGCAGCGGCTACTGTATCTATTTCAGATACGGCTTCATTCAAATCATTAGCTACTGTTTCTACTTCAGATACAGCTTCGTTTAAATCATCAGCTACTTTAATAATATCGTTAATGTTTGTAGCACAGGTATTAACTGAATTTATGTTTGTGTTTACTGTACTAATTGCAGCTGCTGCATTTCCAACAGCCTGCACTTGAGTTCGTATTGCATTTACATTTTGAATAGCATCTGTTGCATCTGTGCCATCTTCTATGTCTGCCAAGGTAGCAATGTCAGCTGTTATAGCAACTAGGGTTGATACGTCAGCAATCTTAGGACCAGCTTCTGGGTTACCAGTTGTTGCATTAAAACCTAATACAGTTCCTAATCTGCTTGCCTTTACAGGCATAGTCATATCAATGTTGTCTGGGTCACCTACTGGTGCTTTTATAGATCTATTTAATTCTTCTTTGTTATCACCAAGCTGCATAGTGATTGTATCAAAGTCAGCTTCTAGAGATGCCGCTGTAATATTACCACCAGCTGTATAAACACTGGTTCTTGATTTAGGAACATCAGATTTAATAGCTACAGTTTGATTAGCAGTTGGTGTGTAGTTAGTAGGGCTAGTAATAAAAACAATTTTACCAGTGCCGTTTGTATTTAACCCAGCAGCGTTGTTACTATCTTTTATAGAGTAATGTACACTTTCTGTTTTCTGTACGTTATCTACAAATACTTTAATGTCAGAGGTAGCGTTGACCTGGAAGCTAAAAGAAAACTCTGTTAGTGATCCATTAGCAACAGCTTGTACCTTCCTTGTATTACTGTTAACATCAAAATTAGCCATAACATACCTCGCTTAATGTATATACTAAATTGGATGTTTTGTCATTAGAGAACATCATTTACCTACCCCAAACAATTCCTTTATGTTCTGCTCTCGTGCTGCTTCTACTTCCCCTAACGATGGTTTTATTAACAATCTAGGGTTAGTTCCCATCTCTTGTTTGAAACTATCTCGCTGTTGTATCAATGCAGCTAACTCAGGAAATTCATAAACCATTAAGTCTTTTGCATATGATTTATATTCGTTATCAATACCTTTTAGGATTTCGATACGATGCGCCCTGGATGCTGGCTCTGTTACAGCACCTATAGTAGATGTACTTTGTATCATCATGTTTTTATATGCATCGTTATTTATAGTTTCTTTTAATGTTTCTACTACGTTTCTAGGCATTAGGCTTTCGCCACCACTATAAATATTTGTTTTAAAATATTCTTGAGCAAATGGTGATTTAGCAGGGTCATTGTACAGTTCTACATATCTTGCATACTGTTTAGCGTTTAGCCTTATCTGTGGCTCACCCATAGTCTGTGATAGATATGGGAAAGCAAAACTTAGAGTTTCTAACTCTTTATTAATTTTATTAGCACCAGGCTTAGTCATAATACGCCAAGGCTGTATTAGTTCCCAACCTGTACCTCTAGTTTGTGGAAGAGGCTCATTCCATCTGTTAGTCTTAACTGGTAGTTCGCTAGAGCATCCAGATGTTTTAGAACAGATACTATTTAACATTTCATAGTATGCTCTTGTAATAGGATACATTCCTGTAGGCCTATCCCAAAAAGGCATATCAATATCTTTATACTGGTCATCTGGTATTATGCTAGACCCATACTCACTACCCAAGGTCATGTCACCAAACTTAGCACCTTCACCGTATCCTGATCTTTCAATGCTTCCTTTTATTTGAACACCACCAAGACCACCTGACATAACGTGTTCTTTAACAATACCGCCTGCCATAAATGTTTGTTTGGTTAATAACTGTACTAGTCTTTCCATTTTACTTTCATGGCTTTCAAACTTAGATCCAGCCAGGTCAACCATTTCTCCTATAAACTGTGTCATAGGCAAAGCAGTAGCTGTGTATTTCATAGTAGCTGCACCGCCACCAATCATAATATCTAGTGCCGTATCATCATTATCTAAATTGTAAATTATATCTGTAGCATCAGCTGCCATAGCTAGTGTTCCAGCTACAGGGTCATATCTTGCATAGCTAATAAAATCCCATTTATTAGTTTCTGGGTTTCTTATACCTATAGAATAAGGTTCGTTGTTTTCTAACCACCTTCTACGCTGTTCTTTATCTCTTGGACCGTAACCATTTATTACAAAGTTTTCATCATAACCACCAGAGGCCACATACATTGTTGTTCCAAACAAGGCCATGCCTGTAGTCATACGAACCAAGGCTTCTTTCTTTTCCCTGGCGTTACCATTAATAATTTTATCCCTCATTACTGAAGGCATCATTAATGCTAATGGTGTACGCTCTGATACTCTTCGTACAATTTGAGTTGGTGTTTTATAAAATGGAACCCAGATCTTAACGATTGGATTATTAAAGAAGCTACTAGCTGAACCTAATGTGCCAGGTAGGTCATCCTGGAAAGTAATCATTCTAGCAAACTCTGAAGCCTCATCGAATGTACCTTGGCTGTTTTGTGTTTTTACATATGTAGCCTGGTATACTTTTTGTGCAGCAGCATTTATTTGTTCTATTGTTTTTCCGCTATCTTTCATAGATAGACATTTTGCTTTTGCAGCATCACTAGCTGCACCATGTGCCAAGGCATCCATTTGCATACCTCTACCCATAGTTTTAAAAAATTCATCAATAGCTATCATAGGACGATAACCCATTGCTCTCATCATTATGCCGAAACCATCTATAGATAGAGCAGCTGCGCTTTCAATGTTTCCCCCTCCTTCGCCCATCAATCGGTTACGCAATCCAAATGCGTGTCTAGTGATTGACCTACCACTTACATCTAACTTAGAAACATTTTCTGTCAGTGACTTTTCATGTACAAGTGCGTGTGACATAGCCATGAGTGCTTGAGGAAAATATGTAGCGTGTGCCTTAAGCATCTGCCAGCTTTCTCCAAACTCACCCATGAAGAACCGCTCTATCATTTGCAGTTCCATCATTACAGCTGTACCAGCTGCGTTGTATGCATGGGTAACACCAGACGATAACAATGCTGTCTGATATATTTCCATAATCATTCTTGGTGTCATCTTAGCTGTTTCTAAGAATGTGTTACGCAAGAATTTATTTCTAGTCTTATCGTTAGGTAAGTTTTTGTAGGCAACCAACATTGTCCTAACAACATCCTCACCACCATTTGCTTCTAGAAACTCATGTACATTTTTATCACTTATGTTTGCAGTAAAATCAGATACAGTATTAGTATCCATCCAGGACCGTAATGCGTTAATACGGCTTTTACCTGGTGATGCAATAATCTTATTTGATACTAATGCTCTACCAATATCTTCTTGTGCGCCTACTAATTGTATTTGAGCATATGCACTAATGTTTAATGCCTGTAGTGCCTGGGCCATGTCTACAGCTTCACCAGACTTCTCATATTTCTTTAGAGATTTCTGTGCCATTATTTCAAATGACAGTACAGTACGTCTAGCTGCTAGTAGTTGGCTATCACTAAACAATCTATCACCAGGCTTACGCTCTAGTAATTGCAACATAATATCTACTGAACCAATTTTATTAGCATCAGCTATAATTTGCTCAAAACCTCTTTCACCTTTTTGCAGTAAAGGTTTTCCATCTGGTCCTGTAGTTTTACTGTAATGCTCATACATTGCTGCAATCAGTTTCTTAAACTGAACGTCAGCTGTATCGCCTTCTAATTTGCTATCTATTTTATTTAAGTTAGGAAGAACAACATCAAAGTCTATGTCATCTCTTTTCATAAACTTTTTAACGTCATTAAGTTCTTCTAATGACATGGAACGTATTAAAACATTACCACTAGTATCAGTAGTTGATATAGGGTTCTCACCCTTAATATTAATTTTTTCTTTTGTTTTCTTTTGTGATGGGCTTCTTACTGCATCACCACCACCCATGGTATTTGTCCAGGCATCAACAGCATCAGTTACAACACCAGTAATTTTTTTAGTAATATTTGCTTGAGCGTATTGTACTGGCTCCCCATCAGGGTATTCAGTCTGTACTGGATTTATAAACTCTTCATCTGCTATCTGGCCTGTGCCATCAATAACAGTTTCTGTAGGTACATCACCACCTTGAGGATATTGTGGATCTACGACTACTGACGATTGTTTATCAATTTCGTCTTTAGGTATAGACATTATTCACCTCCCTCATTGTTTATAGGAGGTGTAGTTGTGTCTACTCCTCCGTCTGTTTGTTTTCCTCTGTAGGCTGAGTTGTAGCTGTCTGATTTTGTCCATCCATATTTGGTGACGATTTCATCTTCTGCTGCTTCAACCCTGTCTGCATATTTACTGACGATAGAACGAACCCTTTCTTGAAGATCGGATCGTCCTCCGAAAGTTCCTTCCAAATAATATTCTCCATTAGGATACTCCTTCCAGCCTTTGCCACCATCATTCCAATTAGTATTGGTGACGTATACTTTTTGAGAGGACGCTGTACCAGCTTCTAACTTACCACTCGATGTCTTTATATCAGATATCTGTAGAATATTCAAGACTTTCCTAACTCTATTTTGGAAATCTGTAAAATCCTCTGCTCCTCTTTCACCCATCCAATGTACAATATTTACGCCAGTTTCTGTAGATGCTGGTGAATAATCAGAAGAACCAAATTCAGTAGTAAGTAATTCGTCTAGCTTTTTTGCTTCTGTTTCAGTAAATGGTCTACCAATGTTAACAACAACAGCATCTCTGTCTGCTGCTTTACCAGCTTTATAAAACACTCTATGTGCGCCAACGCTATCTTGTTTTAACAAAATACCTCTTGCTGCTGCATAAACTTTTACAAGGTCTAATGTAGCCTCATCAACCTCACCAGGTTGACCTTTGTACTTCATAGGCATTAATGCATATGTTTGTGTACCAGGGCTTACAACGCCTTCAAATATACCAGGAGCATCAAAACTGCCTGGAGATAGTAATCCTACTTCTTTAGCTATTAAATCTTTACCATCATCACCTGTTAATGATTTTGACAATGTAAAATGAAAATCAGCTTGTTCATTCATTGGAGCATTAAATATTTCTGGAAAGTGTCCACTAGTTTGAGATGGTTTTGTTTCCCATGATATCTGTCCTAGGTTTCTTTCTAATGCATCTTTGTAATCAAACTTCATTTGAGATACAGGCTTACCAGCTTTTTCTGCTTTCTGTACAACCCACATAGCTGCTTGGACCTGGTAAGGTGTCCAGCCTAGCTTGTTAGATATTCTGTTAACTTCATTTTCAATAAACGTATATTGTGCATCTGTAGGCATTTCATTCTTTTTATCAAAACCAAATATTCTTAACATATGCATATCAACAGTAACGCCTTGCGCTCTTGATGGATCTACGCTTGCCATAATATTATTATAGAAAGTATTTGTTTTTCTGCCTGCCCAATCCTCACCATCAAACATCTTTTGCAATCTAGCACTCATGGCTGTAGGAAATTTACCTGTTAATATTTTTTGCCCAGCTTTGTGTTGATTGTATGCTTGAATAGCAAATTGAAAATTAGATAATACAGGTGTAGATCCAGCACTTGTTATAGCAATAGCTTGTGCTATTTTATCTGCTTCATCTACATTACCATCAACTAAATCTAATATTGCTGTTCCAGAACGCTCATACCAGAAACGTCCTTCTTCTCCAGCCTCTGCTACTTTTAATAAATTCTTTCTATAGGCTCCTAGTTTTTGTGGATTGTTTATTTCTCTTGGTGCGCCAACATATTCGCCACTATCTCCTGGCCTACGTTTTACAGGGATAACATTAGCTGGTGTAATCTCGTTTGTTTCTACTGTAGGCGTTTCTGCAACACCAGTTGTATCATCAATAATTTGATCTACATTTCTAGCTGCAACACTTTCAGCTGAAGGTGCAATCATATCTCCTACTTTATTTACGACACGCTTACCGCCTTCCATAAAAACCTGACCGCCTCTACTTAAGGCAGGGCCTATTGCGCTTCCTATAGCTGTTGAGGTAGCCGCTTCACCTACATTTATTTCATCTTGTTTGCCTGCGTTTACTTTTACTTTTTGCTGACCTACGTTAAAACCACCAGCATATGTTGCGCCTTCTACAATCATAGCCAGGTCAGATGCATCAGGCTTTGCTGTTACAATTCTTTTAACTGCTTCTTTAAATCCTACTTTACTTAACTGCTTACCAGCTGCTTTACCAATAAGACCAATTCCCATAGTTCCCAGACCCACCAAATTAGAATAATCAAATACAGTGTAATAGGCACCACGCCAGAAATTCTCCGCTAACATTCCTTCACGATCAGATGTTTCCATTAGATAGTACATAGCGTGCATGGCTTGAGCAGGCGCACTTTCTAATTTAACAATATCAAAAACCATATTAGTAAAATTGTTTTCAAAGCTAGACATAAAATCTATGCCCCACTCTGAATATTCTTTATCTGTTTTTAATTCATCAGCACCAGGCATCATAAAGCCTCTAAGCATTTTAGATGCTCTTGACCAGTTAGGATCATCGACTACTGTTTCTTGTCGTAGCTTTTTAACTCTTTCTATTTCGCTATCTGAAATAAGATCATATGGGAAACCATAAACTTTTATTTGTTCTTTTTTATATGCCATAGCTTCTGGTGTACCTTCCTCAATCTCAGGAGGCAGACCTGTTTTTAAAGGTAATTCACCAGGATAATATTTTTGTTCTTTTGTGTTTGGGTCGTAGTAGATTGAATAATTATCTCCAGAGCCTTTATCGCTTCCGCTACCATGCCAATCTTTAGACCACTGCTTACTAAATATATCCATCTAATCCCCCAACCATAGCGGTAGCCTGGACTGGTCAAACGCTGGGTCAGCAAACAACGCATCTACATCGTCCAGTAATTTTTCGTAATACAGCAATCTTTCATCATCTCCAGCATCAGTAGCCATTTCTATAAAATCCAAAACTTGCGCCCTTGTAATTGCCATAGATTTAACTCTGGAAACCAAACTACTATTTTGTCCATCTTGCCCTGGTATTTGCTGTGTCATAATTCTAGGCAAATTATCAGTTACCCATTGGTCAGCATCAAATGTACCAGTAGTATCATTACGTCTTGCATTATTCATAGCAGCTATAGCAGCTGACAAAACATTAGCCTCTTGAGTTTTAAGCCAGGTTTTATCTAAATACATATCTGCTGGTACGCCTAATTCTTCTTTCATTCTTTTGATTGCATTCTTCATATTGTCATCGTAAAGACTGCTATATTTAGCAACGATTGTTTTGTAATAATCAAAAGTAATCTTTTTATCGTTTAAGGCTTTAGTAACATCAGACATATCATACTGTGGTGTTACCCTAACTAAATCCATTTCAAAATTAGCTTCAGTATTAACATCATTTCTTAATGCAAAAGAATAATCACCAGCACCTACTTTGGTATGAAGATCATATGCTCTTTTCATTTCTTCGTATTTTTCAGGATCGCTTTTCTTTATAGCAGCAAGTGCATTTTCCATAGTAGTTAGAGCAGCAGATTTATCGTTTGCATTATTTGTATCGTTGTAAATAATCAAAGATTGATTAAAGTTTGTACTTTCTACTCTTACAGTTTCTTCTCTAACTGTATTATTAAATCCAATTTCTTTAGTAGTATCATCCATAATATTATTCCAACCTGTACGCAGATTATTAATAATATTATTTCTATCTTCAGCTTTAGTAGAAAACAAAGCAGCCCTTACACTAGGTGGTAACTCTTGTGCTATTTTACTTTGTGGTCCTTTTTCTACAGCCAGCTTAACTCTATTATAAAAAGTTCCCCTGGTAGCAGATCCTTGTTTATACATTTCTTCTAGAACAACATTTGATTGTATCTGTAATACTCTTGCATCAAATGCATTAGCTAATTTGATAACCTGACTTTCACTCATACCAACACTAATAGCACCAGTTAACATTTTCTTTTTTTCTGTTTGGATAATCTCTGCTAACACTGCACCACTAGCTTTTGTTTCTACTAACTCACCTTTTTCATTTTCTGTTTGTTGGCTTACTGAACCAAGAATAAGGCTACGCAATCCACCATTTGTATTATCAAGAAACAATTCTGCACCAGCTGCATATGTAGCTATACGCTCATCTTTCTCACGTTTAATATATGCACTAGCTTCTGTACTTACTTTTCCATAAGCATACAGGCCCATCTCTGCTCTAAACTTTTTAGCCAGGGCTGGTGATGTTTGGTCAAATGTTGCAGCATACCCATCTATTACAGTGTTAAATTTATCCTGTAACATTGCAGGGTCTAAGTTTTGTTTTTCGTAATCAGTTAAATCAGTAAGGATAATTCTTTTAGCTGATAGAGTAACATCATCATATACAGCTGTAAGAGCAGCATTTTGTGCAGCCCTTCCATAAACACTATACTTATCTCCAGGTAACTCTACTTCTTTACCAGTAGATCTTGCAGCTTCTAATTGTTCTGCTGTTGGTGCGTTTTCTGCTCCAAACTCTGCACCTTCTATTTTTGCCATTCCTTCAGCTTGACGCATAAAGAAATTAGACATTTGATCTAGCTTGTTAGAGATAGCACCGTATCCCCTCGCTATTTCTTTTTCAGCAGCAAAGTCTACATTAGGTAAGTTTAACCTTTGTAGTTGCTGTTCATATCTAAGTTGCTCTGCCATTATACAATGGCCCTCATATACCCATCAGATAATGTTGCTTTTGCTGGTGCCATATATGATCCAGCTGCTGTAGTTGTGGCAGCTGTATTAGATGCAAACATTCCTGTTAGTCCTGATGTTCCGTAAACCTGACCAGCTGTTACAAAAGACATACCAA
>Ga0181395_1000092_pt1 | contig 32657 bp, 24 predicted proteins | sample 18SPOviralmetaG_FD_130124 | JGI IMG/M metagenome (GOLD analysis project Ga0181395, IMG submission 130124) | Marine viral communities from the oligotrophic San Pedro Time Series (SPOT) site, San Pedro Channel, CA, USA - 18 SPOT_SRF_2010-12-16 | ecosystem: Environmental > Aquatic > Marine > Strait...
ATGATACCGTAGCCTTTAAATATTCAACTTCACCTGCTGTATCAAAGGATAATTCACTAATACTTATTGGAAATACTGAATTAAATTTTACTTCCTTTGCTACGTTATTATGAGAATTCATAATTAGTAGTGTTGCATCAGATTTAAAATCACCTTTTTGGTTCACTATACGATGCATCCAATTAGTGATTTCTAAATAATTATCCATGTCTTCAGTGACATTAAATGTAATCGATAATTCAGAAAATTCTAGCCTATCGCCTGTTTCGGTAAATGTTCCGCCACGATATCCTAAATCTACGTTTCCTAAATTGATTCCTGGTAAATTTACAGCTGTGCAAAAATATTCTACATTAGCAAATTGTTCTCTATCAATAGAAAACTGAAATCCGACTGGTGATAAAAAGTTTTTGTTTGTAGTTAATGTACTCATATATCTATTTATAAGCAAAAAAGAGGGGATTTAAAATCCCCTCTAAAATGAATCTGATTAATTAATCAGGTTTACACCATGATGTCATCAATTCTGAAGATTCTGAAGTATGGGTTAGCTCTATCTGTACCAGCGCCTGATGCGTTGCCTACAAATGGATTTTGTTGCATTCCATATCTTGTTTTGAATCCGATTCTTGGTTGGAAATCACTCTCCCCAACAGCTTTAACCATGGTTAAAGGTACGTATGGGCAGTAGAAAAGACCAGCGTCATAAGGATTTGAACCTCTGTAACCTACACAAGCGAAGTCAACAGTTGCATAAGGGTCGATATAGACCTTTAATTTACCATTAAGAACACCAGCGAATGTGTTACCAGTATCATCAACATTTAAGTCTGTTGATAATGCAGGAGTGTAATCCATTTGACCAGCAGCTGCTAAAGCTGAAGCTACGTCTGAAGAAACGATTACAAAGTTACCTTTGCCTCTTCTTGTTTCTTTAGCAATTACGTTAGCTTCTCTTTCGAGTTGCATGATTAGACCTTTAAATTTCTCAACCATCCATCTGCCGTCTGAGTCTGTAGCGACATCAAAGATACCAGATACTGCTGTTGAACTTTGTGTAGCACCGATTTTAGCTTTTGTTAGAATAGTTCTAACTACTTCTCTGTTGATTTCAGCTAAGATTTCAGCAGATAAGATATTCGCTAATTCGCCTTCAGCATCCAGGCCGTGGATTGCTTTAAGGTCTTGTGCTAATTCCATTGTGTACTCAGCTTTTAAAGCTCTTGACTTAGCTTCAACTGTAGCTTTTTCGATTGAGAAAGCCATCTCGCCAAATGCGCCACCAGTATTACCTAGTGCTTCAGAAGCAGCTGTAGTCATACCAGCACCGAATGTAGAAACTGTATCACTTTCGTCAGCGATTGTTCCATCGGTATCAGCATCAGTTACTCCACCTAAACCTGTTGGTTCAGCTTGATGAGTACCAGCTCCTGAGAAGTCGGTATCAGCTTCATTAAATAAAGCCTCTGTTCCGCCTTGAGTTGAGTATTTTGATTTCATCGCGAAGATTAATCCAGTAGGTCCAGTCATTGGCTGAACACCACAGATATCATAAGCGATTAAGTTAGGCATTGCTCTTCTAACAAGAGAGATAAGCACAGGGTCAAAGTTTGATACGTTTGAACCAGTAGCGTTAGCTGCTGTTTCAGAAATCATATTACCTTGCATTTGTGCTGCTTCTTGTCTTAGGGCAACTTCCTGGTTTTCTAATAAGCGAGCTGTTACTGCTCTCTTATATCTGTCCTTAATTTCAGGTGCACTTTCGTGCTCTAAAACGGGACCCCATTTTTCTATTAATTGTGAATCTGCATTAAACATTTTCGTTTTTCCCTATAGTTATTTATTAAATTTAGTTATAGCTTGTGTGTATCTAGCCATTGGGTCTGATAAATCGATATCGATTGAATCTTCTCCAATAACACTAGCTACTTCATCAGCCGCTTCGTTAGAATCTTTAGTAAAGTATGATTCTTTAACAGTTTTAACTTTCATTTCGAAAGATTCTCTGCTATCAAATTCGATATCTTCAACTAATGATGCTAATTTCTCAGCTTCAGTTTCAGCAAGCCCTGATGATTGTTCTCTTACTACTTCGTTCTTTTCAAAATCTTGAACTGATTGATGTAGTTTGATATTATCATCTGTGGATTTATTGAGCTGCTCCTCTAGCTCATTGACTTGTGCTGATAAATCATCAACAAGGTCAACTTTACCTTCTGGAACTTCAATATAATGTTCTTTGAACACTGTTTGTAAAGAAGACATGAACTCTTCAGCAATTTCGGTTCTTAAACCATTAGTTACTGAAACTTCATTTTCCTTCATCCAATTTTCAACTACATAGTTAAGATATGAATCTACCTTCTCTACTAAGTTTGATTGAATTTCAGATACCTCTTCTTCTAGGTTTTGTGCATACTCTGCATCAAGATTTTCGATGTGTTGTGAAAGCTTAGATGTTAACACAGCTTCAAAAATAGCTCCTGCTTTTCCTTTGAATTCATCGGAAAGAGTTGCTTCTTCTGAGATTAGTGCATCTAAATCTTCGTCAAAGTCAGTTGATTCTACCTTCGCTTTAACACTTGGTGCTGCTGCTTTAGGAGCTGCATTAACAGCCTTTTTAACTGAACCGTCATCTTCTGACTCATCCATTTTCGTCATCTTTGCAAAGAGTTTTTGCGCATCTTCTTTTCTAGCTTGTTTTAGGATTTCGACTGCTGCTTGGATAACACCGGCTTTAGTTTTAGGTACGGAAACGGCTTCGGCTTTAGATTCTTTTTCTTCTTCCTCTTCTTCCTCTTCGTGTCCGCCTTCTTCTACTTCTTCCTTTTTCTTATCCTCTTCTAGAGATTCCTCGTCTAAATTCTCATCTTGAACGAGCTCTTCCTCTTGAAGCTCTTCAGCCACATCCTCTTCGACTAGATTTTCGTTTTTTACATCTTCGAGTGACATAACGTTCTCCTATATTTTAGAGTTTAGTTTAGAGAGGAAACTTTTGAATGCTTTGATTTCAACGTTTGAATCGCCTACTTTCCTAGCCCTCGTTATTTCAGTCTCAATTTCTTCAATTTCTTGTGGAACCAGCACACCATTTTCCCATATCCAATCTACGCCTTCCATTATACCATTAACAAATGCTTCAGGAGCACTAGGGTCCTGAACAATATCAACGGTTGCTAATAGAAAGTCGTTATTTACATAGGTTGTACCTTTCTTATTCACAAGACTACCCATACCACGACTTGATACCCCAAGCTTAACTCCACCCTCTAATAAACCTTTTACGATTTGTCCCATAGGGGTGTCTAAGATTGAAGCCTTTCCAACAACATTACTTCCTTCCCATTTGAGGTCTGTAATTTTGTGTGAAACTTTATCAAGATTGATAGTCGGTCCATCTGGGTGATTTAATTCACCGACCGCTCTACCAGTCTTTACTTGTTCTGTTACATATTTGTTTACCGCCGCTTCGAGAATACCTTTCTCGTATATACGGCCATTACGGTTCTTTTGGTCCGCTTGCATGAATACGCCTTCTATTGCAAGTGACTTTTTACCGTTTACTTTTTCTTCGATAACCTCTAAATCGCTATCGATGTATTCTGCTATTAATTTCATTATTCGTTATCTGCGGTTTGTGTAATAACCTCGTCTCTATTTACCATTCCTGATGCAATATCAATCTTTTTGGCGTCTAGAGCGTCGGATATCTTTTGGCCCATAGCAGTTTCAAACTCCTTTTGTGCCGTTACATTATCACCATCATTTAAAGCTTTAATTAAATTTTCAACATTCATAATTTTTTCCTTCTGTATATATTTATAAGATTACTATGCCCAACGTGGGTCATCTGGGTCAGGAGCCATATCGTCTCCAGCTTTTTTCTCTTTATCAATTTGTTTCTGGATATCTTTAATATCTTCATCGTCAAATTGTAATACATTTTTTCTAACCCATTCATTAGAAATAAATGTTCCCACATATTCATCAAGAGCACCTAACATATCGAATCTTTCTCTCCAGATTTCTGCTTGTTTTAGCTCTGCGAAATAATTGTCTTCGATAAAGTTATAGCTAATTTGATTCTTCCAATTATTCCAATCATCTTTAGTTATAATCCCTTTTAATAATAATTGGGTTTTTAATAACTGCATGAATATATCGGAGAATCTTTTTCTACATCTATCGATGAATTTTTTAAACTTAACTTCGTCCCTGGTTATTTCTGAAGCTCTACCTAAACTAAACTGAGCTTCTTGTTCTAACCTATTCATTGGAACATTAAGTGATTTATATAGTTTCTTTTGGAAGTATATAATATCATCAATCTGTCCTAGGTTTTCGCCACCAGGTAATGTTGAGATTTCTGTTCCTCTTCCACCTTCTCTACGAGGTAAGAAAAAGTCCTCTAACATTGACATATGTTTCTTATCGTCTTTAATATCTCCTGTTTTAGCATCATAAATCAGTTTGTTTCTATACTGACCCATAATGTTTTTCAAATATTCTTCTGCTTTACCTTTTGGTAAGTTACCAACATCGATATAGAATATTCTTCTTTCAGGAGCTCTTGAAATTCTGTAGATAACCAATGAATCTTCCATCATTCTTAATTGGTTAACTGGTTTAATTGCCTTTTGCAAATATGATAAAATTCTTTTTCTGCTTGTATCTAATACACCAGATGTACAATATGCAATTGCATCAGGGTGAATTTTTAATCCCTGATTATGATTACCCATTTTATTGTCCTGGAATAAGAAGTATTCTTTTTGCTTCTTAATTAATTTTGCACCAGTCTTTGGGTCTTCTTCCTCTTCTATTTCTTTGACCTTTCTTAATTTAGTAGGGTCAATATATCTTAATTCTTTAATACCACTTTTCGCGTTTTCAGAATCAATAATAATATGATATGGTAATCTACCATCAACATACCATCTTCTAAAAATATCGTGCGCGTATTGGTTAAAGTTTAATAAGCCTAATATGTGTTGAAATTCTTCTTGTAATGTCTTTTTAATTTTATCCGAAGCTTCCACTTGGTCTAAAACTAATCTAACGGGAACTTCTACATTATCGCCAATAATGGCTTCATTCACTATATCTTCAATAGCGGCATCGCACTCGGGCTGTGACGCTATGTCTCTGTATTTGTAAATAAGTTCAATTTCATTTTTAGCCTTGTCACCATCTAAATCTAGGTAAGCACCAAAATGACCACCTGCTTGAATTACACCAGCACCATCTTCATCTGTATTAGGTACAAATGATGGTCTGACTGTATCTACGCCTGTGTTTGAACCTTTACGTTTTATTTCAAAACCAAAAAATTCTGCCATGTTTATCCTCAAATATTATCGGAGGGAAATTAATCCCTCCTCAAATATTATTTATAACCTTACGAAGTCGTATTAGATTCCCAGTATTGAATGTTTAATTCTACTGTGAATTCTTCAATCGCTGAAGCTTCATCGTAACTTAATTCGATAGCTCCAATGTTTGTTGGATACGCTCCTCTAAAGTCGTATTTTTTAACTGGATTACCGCTGTTATCTAATTGTTCTACAATCATATCAGCCATATAATCCGTTGGGTTTGCAAGCCCTGTATTTGCACTATGTGCATTAATACCATTGCTCCATCTTTCAAATGCGTCTCTAACACCAAAATCGATATCGTTATAAACAGTAATTGTCCAAGGTTCAAAAGACCTATCGCCAGCCATGTTTAGTTTTCTTCCTCTAAAAGGAACTTCGATATTGGTAAGAACGGATGCAGGTAATTGAGCAGCCTTACACATAAATGATGTTAATTCTACATCACCCTGTGCATAGCCTGGAAAATTACATGTTACTTTGAAAAGGTTGGGTCTTGCACCGCCCCCTACTAGCTTCGATTTAAAATCGTCTATGCCTAAAATTGCCATGTTATTCTCCTATTATCCGCCAGCGACTTCAGTAAAGTCGACTCCGGTTCTTGTTGCAATAAAATTAAGAGTAATAAAGTTAATAGACCTTGCAGGCTTAACAAAAATGTCAGCTACAAATCTATTTGTATCTATTACTTGTCCGGTATTGTTTGACTCATCGCAAACCACTAAGAAATCTGTAATTCCTCTTCTGCCTTTCACATCTCTCAAGAATGGCTCTAGTAAATTTCTAAACTGAGCTCTTGTGAATTCGTCATTGAATTCAAATAGTTGTGATTTAGCAGCTGTTGAAATCGCTTTCTCTATAACAATGAATAATCTTCTTACATTAATTCTATCAAAGGCTGATGCTCTACTTAATAGTGTTTTATCACCAAAAAGCATTGTACCTTGACCTGGGAAAGAAACTAATGGATTAATCCTTGCCTTATAAAGTGTGTCTCTTTGAGCTTTAGTTGGGTTGTAAGCTAATTTTGCTACACCTAGTAATTGACCTCTATTCACACCTGCTGGTGAGAACCATGCGTCAGCTACTGAATCGGTGTTAGCACAAAGACCTGCACACAGGCCGTTACTTCCAATCCATCTATATACATCGTTGTATTTGTCATACAAATATACAGCACCACTATCTAATGATGCGTAAGATGTTGACGGTAATAAATTTGCATACGCTACAACGTCAGTAACTGGGTCTGTTCCAGTTGAATCGTCTATAGGAGGTGAAATGAATGCTATACAATCTTTTCTTGCCTCGGCTATAGAAATCAGTTTTTCTCCGATAGTATCTACACCATCAGCATCAGGTGCTGCAAACAATAAATTTACATCTACTGTTTCACCATCGGCTAAATAATCTAATGCAGTCGATACTTCGCCTGCAGTTAGGGCGTTATCAGATACTCCTAAACCTAGGTCTTCAACCAATACGGTATCAGATGTAACATAAGCGGAACCACTTGCTGCCTTCAATTCTGCAACTGTGTCTCCTGCTTTTGTTAATCCTGTATCGTGGGTTGCCCACCAGATATATTCTGATTTGTTATTAATGACGTCTTTGTAAAATAATGAAGAACCTGAACTATCCTTAGCGTCAGAAGCCTGTGATAGGAAACTAAAAGTTTCTAATACAGTTCCTCTTGTGCCAGTAAATAGGCCTTCTTCATCAATTACTGCTATATGCATTTCGTCCGCGCCTGCTGCTAATCCTTTTCCTTTTACGTAATCGGATGTACTAGGTGCTGCTTCGAATTGGCCTTTATGGGCCCATGTTCCGAATCCAGCTGCGTTAGTACAAACTTCTACTTGAAGGGAATTACCAATAGCGCCAGGGTATTTAGCAATCCATTGACCGTCTGTGCCGGTCGCTAGTGTTGCTTGGTCATACTCTGTTTCGTTAGATACGAGTCTTCCAGCCGTCCCGCCTGTAGCGTTTAGTGCTGCTCCAACTCCTCTAACCACTTTTAATGCGTTACCATACTTTAAAAAAGATGCCGCATTCAAAAAGTGTTTCGCTGTGTCTGCATCAATGGGTGCACCGAACTTTTCAGCTAGTTCGTTTTCAGAACCTACGGTTACAACCTCATGTGCTGGACCCCAGACGAATGCTCCTGCGAATCCACCAATGCTGGTTGATACGGCTGGAACTACGTTCGTTGCGTCAATTTCCTTGACTTGAACGCCTGGTGATACTTGAAATGCCATCGCTTTATCCTCTCTTTGAGTTAGTTAATAAGTTTCATAATACGTATATTCACTAGTATTATTTATAAGTTATACTATTTTATAAGCCTTAATGGTCTGTTGAATCGTTTGCTTCTACCACATCGCTTAGTATAAAGCGTTTATTTGGGTTAATTGCAACCTTAAATTTGGTCATTAATTTACGATTAACTAACATTTCGGACGCCGTGTCCTTGGTAGATAATCCTAATTCTGCATTATAACGTTTATTATTGAATATAATTGTGTGTTCTATTACTGGTCTTCTATCAAATGGTTTTAAACCTCTTTGTGGTTCAGATACATATAATACCTCGCTTTTGAAAGATGAACCATTTTTTGTCCATTTTACAAAATCTCCATCAGCTTCCATAGTGTCGACATGTAGCATAGTAGCAGTAGCACTATTACCAGTATCAAGCTTTGCTCTAATAGGGTCATGTTCCATACCTTCTAATTGTATACTTTCAATATACCCTGCTTCTTGTCTCATTAAAGCTCTTCTGGTTCTCTCATCTGAATATATGTTTAATATATGTTCTATTGTTTCTTCATCAGAAATCTTTTTAGTGGATTTTTGAGTTTTATAATCGTAACCCATAAAGTGAGAACGAATACCAGGACTGCCGTTTACTTCTAATATATATGATGTGCCTTTATATACGCAATGGTCAACACCACAATACGAGGCTCCACTGCTTCTAGCCGCATTTATAACTAATTCTTTTTCTTCGTCTGATAGTTTATACGGTCTTGTATCTGCACCTAAGTGAACATTGTTTCTAAAATCTTTTTCTTCTTTTTGTCTAACCCTTTCAGCAGCACCAATAATTTTACCATTTACTAATAAAGTTCTAACATCCGAACTTACATCTAAAAATTCTTGTAATAAAATAGATGCATCGTATTTCCATAGAGATTGACATACAGAAACTAATGAACTCATATCGTTTACTTTAGCTACGCCAACTCCTTGAGTACCAGTTAGTGTTTTAATAATTACTGGAAATTTACCACCAATTCTTCTATGAGCATCTTCTATTGATTTAACATTATTTACAATAGATGTTTTAGGTATGGTTATATTATTTCTTTCTAGTGCAATAGCGTTTGACATTTTATTACTACATAACATCATAGATTCTAAATCATTTACCAAGAAAAATCCAATAGTTTGTAAAGATGATACTAATGATTGTGAAGTTAAACTTTCAACAGCTCCACCTCTTACAAAAATAAGTGTATTACGTGTTTCTATATCTAATGAATTGTCTTCACCATCATAATTTTGAATAGTTACTTTACCAATTTCAACGTCTGACGCCGAAATGAAAGCCTCATTAACATCAATAAGTTCACATGAAATTTTCTTTTTCTTTGCAACCTTTTTAAGTAAATTAGCAAACGTGCCATCAGCATCACCATAACCTAATATGACAATTTGCATATCCTCAATAGGAATATCCTCTGTTTGCTCTGTTACTGTAAAATAATCGTTAAACTTTTCCATTAGAAGCTCTGTTTCCACTCTTGCTCGAACCAGATGTTTCCATCATCGTCCTTTATACCTTTATTTATACCTACTGGATTACCATCATCTATATAACCAAACGGTAGCATATCATCTTGTATTGCTGCTAACTTTTCTCTAAATAATAAATCTTTCATATCGATATTAGATAAATTTTCAAATATATCAGTTGATGTAAACCATGCAAATAAAACTAAATTCATCATAAGGTCATCATGGTTTGGCGGTGATGCTTGATAAGAATTACCTTTCATCACAAAGGTACTTAATTCTACAATTGTATTAGAATCGTGTATATCTATTCGTTTTGTTTCTATTAAATCTTTTATATTTGAGCATCCAATTCTTTTTACTCTTTTAGTCATCGTACAACCTAAAGCATTTGCCTTAATACTAGATTCTACAAACATATTTTCATATTCTAAATCGTAATATAATCCATTACATACAACTGAACCAGCATCGTTACTTTCAATTACTACATAAGCATCATTAAAAGTTGATGCATATTTGTATATAATGTCTGGAAATAATATAGGCGATAAAGTATTATCTCTAAATACTGCTACTTGATTAAATGGTTTTGTAGTGACATCTATAATTGTAAATGTACTATAATCTTGATTACGACCCTTAGATACGTCGACCGTCATTACATATTCATGTTCTGGTTCTGGCTCTGCATATATCCAAACATTTTCTTTATAGTATAATGGGTCTCTAGACATTTGTCGCATTAAATGATTTGCGTCAATTAATGTATTACCTCTTCCATGGAATGTATTACCAAATTCTTGGTCAAACTGTAGTTCAGAAGTATTTGCGACCGTTTGTTGTTTCCATTTTTCGTCTCTTCCTGGTACATCCCACCAATCAACTCTTAATGGCACAAATTCATTAGTACCTTGAGCCGCGCCTTCCCACAATTTGTGATATACGTTACCTACACCATTTGCAGTAGATGTAATAATAACCTTTGCGTCTGTACCAGATGAAACAACCGGATATGTTGATGTATAGAACTGTGCATCTTTTTCTACAAAGGCAAACTCATCGAGGAATAGTAAATTAATAGATAAACCCCTGATAGAACTACCAGATGTTGCAGCTGCTACAATCTTACTATTATTACTAAATTCAAGTGAACCTTTATTTAATGCTTTAGTTCCAGGCTGTAAAAAGAATGGTAAATTTTCTAGTGCAAGTGTAATACGTGCCAACATTTCTCTGGCAACTGCACCCTTGTTAGCTAATATTGCTATGGTTTTTTCTGGGTTAAATATTGCGTACCATAATAAAAAGACTACAGATGAAATTGATTTACCACTTTGTCTACAAGCTAAAACAATATTAAATCTGTTATCTTTAAATTGTTCAAACATCTTTTCCTGATAAGGATATAAATCAAATGGAACTAAACCTTCATCAAGAGAAATAACTTTTACATAAGTCCTTGCAAAATACGCTGGGTCTTGCATACACTTAGCGTATTCTTGTACTTCTGCTTTTGTAAACTGAGTTTCTACTCCGTCTCTTTTGACGGAAGGATTACCTAAGTAACCAAACTCGCTATTCTTTATCCTCTGCATCGATTACTATATTATCCTTATTTGTATCTAATAAAGCTCTTTGTAGTTCTGTTGTACTACCAACAAAAACATTATTCTGTGTTAATTTCTGCTCTTGTCTTTTCTTGTCATCTTCTTCTTTATTTAATTCTTTTTTAGCTTTCTGTAAAGACATAAGCTTTTCAGTAGTATCACCAATGTCTTTTATAGATTTAGATAAAACTTCAAATGCTCTTGGGCTTTCAGCTTCTCTGGCGAGTTGTGATAGTGCATCAAGGGATTGTACACCAGTTCTTATTAAGTCTTTATATGTTGCTCTTGAAAATTCATAATCGTCCTTTATGTCTTTTTTATCAACATAATCTTTTTGTCTTTTCACTGGCAAATTCTTTTCTAAAGAATCTTTTAACTTATTTAGTTTTTCCATTAATCATCATACGGATTATTATCAATTGTAGTTGTTACGGTATAACTTTCTGCCGTATCAGTATTACCAACTGTAAAATCCATCTCCTCAAATATGTTTGTATTATTGCTAGTTCCAAACTTTTCCAAATCAACATTAATTTCTCTAATTAAACCAACATCTCCTGTAGGTCCATAGAATTTCATTTTCATAGTAAAATCCATTTGATAGATTAATACTCTTCTTGTAACAAAGTCAGATTCATAATCATCTTGAATTGTTACACTGTCTAAAATAACTGGGACATCTTGTTTCATATCGAAACCATCAACAGGTTTAATAGTAACTGTATAATCTGGTTGGAAATATGGAATGATTTGTTCTATAATTTGTAAGCCATCATCTTGGTTTTTAACCATTGCATATAATGACATTGTTATATTGTATGAAGCATAGTTTTTTATTGTCTTTCTTTTTGTAACATCACTACCATGTGCTTCTACTATTTTATTTAGTTTACCTAATGATTGATTAGTATCTTTTTCTACACCAGTAATTTCAAAAGCCAATCTTGGTAGTTTAATTGCTAACGGTGCTTCAAAGCCAGCCTCTTGGTCTAACCTAGCTAAAAACTTTTGTTTAGGTCCGTATGCTAATGGTACTTTTACTTGATTAAGTATACCGCCACTGCCATCTTTTCTGATTACACTTATGTTATTAAACAGTGTACCAAAAACAGCTACTGCCTTTCTGGTTGTTGCGTGGTAAAAATGACCTCCAAACATTAGTAACTCTCCGATGGGTCACCGAACGGATTAGATTCAGTAAAGTCTATAAAATTATCTGCTACATGCTCAAACGTTACGTTATCAGCTCCACCGTCAGATGGGAATACATTATCGTCATCGTTATCGCCTATATCATATACCTTTGTAATTGTACTTGAGTAACTATTTTCAGAACCAACTATTGGCTTAGTGGCTGAAGCTACAAATTGTCTATAAGTTTCTGAACCGCTTACACCGATATTAGCAACTGTAATTTTTCCAGAATTACCAGATGTCTTAGTTACAGAAGCCACTTCAGCAAATATTGAAATGCCAGTTTCTAGTTCTTGTGTTACAGTTTCACCAACTACAAAGTGTTGGTCTCCAGTACCTAGTGTTATATTCATGGCAATTTGATATGCCTGTGATACAGTTTTATTATCTATTTCAGCAATGCCTGTATCGAAGTCTTCATCTGAGAACTCGAATAATGTACATGCTAATCTATAAACTGGTAAATTGGATAACTGGAAGAATGGTGAATCGTCTTCTACATATGAAATCTCAAAGAATGAGTTGGTCATTGGTAGGAATAGTAAATCACCTTCTAATGGTTTGGCAGCATTTTCTCTTAAACCTACTGCATGATTCCAAACTTTTCTAGAGATTACAAATTGTGCTTCATCTCTAATTTCTAATCCAAACTTAGAATATAAATCTCCTTCACCCTCAAAGCCATCAACGTTTTCGATATATGCTTCCATTAAATAAGCATCATCAAATTTAGACGCAGGGTCTTCATTTAAAATGGTATCTCTATTTACTAAAGTTCTTGGAATATAATAGACATCTTGTCCATATATTTTAAGAGACTCGACAATAAGGTCTTCGTATAAATTTTGTTCAGCCCTTACTGCCTGAGAGAAATATACATTCCTAGGCATATTTTATCCTGTATAGAAGTCGATTGGTTGTTCCCAATTCAATCTAACTTCTTCTTCTAATTTTTCTAATTCTGCTATTGCATCGTCAAATAACTGTCTTCCGTTAAATGTAACTCCGCCTGGCATTACCATTCCTTCAAATTTGAGAAGGTTTGTTCCCCATTGTTTCTTCAACAATGAAGTTAGATATTTCTTTAAATAATAATCGTTATAAACATCTGTAAATGTGTCTGGGTCGATGATACGATAACATTCAACTACTAAATAATCATTTACTGAAACTTCTTCGCTCCAAGCCATATCAATTCTTAATCTATTTCTATGTCTGTCAAAAGAAATAAATTTATTGTCATTATCAATAACTAAATCTAGTGTTGAAAGATATTGCTGGGCCATTGAGTATTCTAATAGTGAACCCATATAACCTAAACTAAACATATCATTTAAATGCATCTGATATTTAATATCAAATAAATTATTAGCTGAATATGTATCTCGGATTGGTAACACTCTTAATACATCAGTAACTAAATCATTAATAGCAATATAGCCATTATCAATATCTGTTTGTGTTACTTGGTGTTTTAAAAATACCTTTTCAATAGCATCAGCATGGTAGTGCTGATAGAATTGTAGAGCTTCGTCTACTCTATCATCGATTTGGTCTTCATCAACATTAATTTCAATTACTGGTGCACCTAGATTTCTAAGGCAGTAATCAATTAATGTAGTTCTGCTGTTTGGTTTTGCCATTTAATACCTCGATAATAATAGTTTATTTATAGAACTATTTATAAGATTTTAGATACTATCTAATACTTATCACCAGTATATCTGCTAGACCACATTGTAAGAGAATATTTAGTTCCTTTTAATAATTCAGTACATTCATGACCATGAGTAACGGCCCCAGGGAATAATATACACCAACCTGGTGGAATTTCTTTATTAGAAATACCTTGTCTAGGAAATATTAAATCGGCTCCTTCATAATCTTCATTTAATTTAACTGAACCAGTAACTAAACTTGCATCAGTATGCAATGGTAAATCTTTTTGTGTATCTACAGAATACTTCATAATAAAAGCATCTCTTAACCCATACATTTCCATAGGATGCCAATATCTTTCAATGATAGGATATAAATGTTTTTTCCAATGTGATTCTAATTCTTCAAATAGTCCTAATTCTTTCATTCTAATTTCTTGAGCTGGAAATTTATCACCCGGCATTGGCTCCCAAGTATTTAATTTATCACCCATTTCAATTAATCTTTCACATTGAGATTGGTTCATAAATTTAACTAATAACATATCTTTATCTAAAATCTGAAATTCGTTACCTGTGGGTAAATATAACTGTGGAAAAGTTGAAGGTAATAGTTTAGCTTTTACATCTTGCAATGTTGAATAATTAAAATCATTATCGCCATTTGCATGATAAACTAATGGGCAACTATTAGTATTTGGATTATATAATTGATTATCAAGAGTAGTTATATCTTTATCAGCTGTTTGAAATAAATAACCTGTATTATCAATTATAATATCCCATTCGTTTTTAAAGAATTGTTCTTGGTAAAAAGCTTGGTCATCATCGTGTACATTTTCATCATAATGTGATATAATATCTTGTAGTACACCAGCTCTTCCAATAAAGCCACCGCTATTTAAATATGGAAAAGGTTTTGTCTCATCAAATCTATCAGCCCATTCTGCATTTGGCCAACAACTATTTTCGCCTGAAAAGATTACATCAGCTTTCATTTCTAAAAATCTATTTACTATAGTTTCTTTATCATCACATATTAGAGAATCATATCCATCAGTAAAGAAAACTAAATCTGTTGGAGCTAGTTGATTAATAAATTCTTTTTGTAAATAAACTTTTTTACCACCATCGCGATGAGTCATAGGACTAAACCAATCAAAGTTATTACCTAGATTTTTTAAGTATATTCCATTATGAATAGCAGAATCATTTAAGTCTACGAGTTTATGTCTATCAGTACCAATTGTAGTAAAGTGTATATTTGTAAAGTCGTGGAAAGCATTCTCATGTCCGACTTCAATATCAGAAGCTACTTGACTTCTAAAATGTTGCCAACAAGGCTGTGGATTTTCTGTGCTGTCTGTATAACCTACTGATGACAATGTACCATTCATAATTAATTTTGGAATATGCTCATCTGAAGGTATTAAAGTTCTACCAAACTTTTCTATAATTATACTTGCAGTCTCAGGATACATTGCATAAGCTGTAAGGTTATATGGATAATAAGGTACTACTAAGTTATCATCAATTACTTTTTCTAACCCTGGTTCATTTTCATTATGCTGTAGATATACAATGTCATAACTGTCTAATAAAGTTTCTACTTCTTCTTCATTATATCTTTCTGGATTTCTAATCCAACAATCGTCTTCCATAACAATAACTGGTTCATCACCTTCTGCTATAGCTTTCCAAGCTGCGTAATGACTTAATGTACAACCAACTTCACCTTTCTGCATTTTTCTATCTTTATATGGGTCTCTCCATGTTGTATCGATATTCCACCCATGTCTGACTAAAGTTTGCATATCTATTTCTTCGCCATCAACACCATCAATATACGTATAGTCTTTTAAATTATTTTTTTCAAATAATTCTTTTCGGTCAGTTCGTCTTTTTAAATTTATTACTAGTTTTTTCATTTCCAATTAGGTCCTTCAATCCAAACAACTAGAGATTTCCTTACGCCTTTTGTGACTGGTAAAACTCTATGTCTTATGTATGATGGGAACATTATAGCGGTTCCCCTATTTCTTATTTCATTAGATGGTATAGCTGTAAATGAATCTTCAGTTTCAAATTCTCCACCTTGATAATCAGATGGGTCTGATAGTTGAATGCTTAAGCTTAATTTTCTATCTTCATTACTACCATTACTTCCATACCAAGAGTCAACATGCCAATTATAATATCCTTTATCCTCAGCAGGATAGACAGTATATTGCATATCGTAAATATTAGTTAATTCGAAATTAAAACTTTGATTCCAACTATGAAATAGATTATATACTTCTTGTTTTACAGATTTTTCATAATCGTTTCTATCTTGCAACCAACCAGTAATAGAACTTCTAACTCCAGTAGTATCAAGCTCGACATTAGGGTCGTGGCCAACACTAGCTGATTTTAATTCTAAATGATTGTCGCAATAGTTCACTAAATCATCACAAAATTGCTTTGAAAAATATTGGTCTTGGTACAACCAAGCCGGTACACTTACATTCATAATATTATTTATACAGTTATTTTTTCTCTAATTCTTCAATTCTTTTTATAAGCTCTGGATATGCATCAAATTCATGAAGCTCTTTACATGGGTGACTATTCTTTTTAAGCTCTTCGATTTCTGATTTGAGTTCTTTAATTGCTTCAATTAATAATGGTACTAACTTTTCGTACCAAACAGTTAGATATTCATCACTGATTGGAGCTTCTGTTACAGCCTCAGGTAGTACTCTTTGTATTTCTTGAGCTGATACACCAACCTGTAATTTATCGTTATCGTAACCAAGTTCTTTTGCTTTCTGATTTTCAGTAAAGTAATAACCACTTATTTCCATTACCTTCTGTAAAGCATTATCAATTGTGCCAGCAAAATCTTTTAATCTTTCATCTGAATAGTAAGCAGTAATGTTACTGGTTGCTCTAATTTGGCCTGTACCAGGAGCTCCAGTTCCAACACCGAGTGCTGTCATTTGATAAGATGTGTTTGTTATTGAGCCACTTGGTCCTGTTGGTCCACTAGCACCTTTTTGACCTTTAGCTCCAGTTGGTCCTGTAGGTCCAGTTCCACCTGTTCCACCGGTTCCACCCGTAGCACCTTTTTGTCCTTTTTGTCCTTTTGAACCAGTACCACCTGTTCCACCAGTTGGCCCTGTAGGTCCACTTCCGCCGGTTGAACCTTTAGCTCCAGTTGGTCCGGTAGGTCCTGTAGGTCCAGTTCCACCTGTTCCACCTGAGGCACCTTTTTGTCCTTTCTGACCTTTGGCTCCAGTTCCACCAGTACCACCCGTTGAACCAGTCGGTCCCGTAGGTCCTGTTCCACCACCCGGTCCAGTAGCACCTCTCTGTCCTTTCTGACCTTTAGCACCGCCAGGTCCTGTAGGTCCTGTTCCACCTGTTGGACCAGTTCCACCTGTATTACCTTTAGCTCCAGTTGGTCCTGTAGGTCCTGTTCCACCTGTTGGACCAGTTCCGCCAGTAGCACCTTTTTGTCCCTTAGCTCCATTAGAACCATTACTACCAGCAGGTCCCGTTGAACCAGTTGGTCCTTTAGCTCCTGTTGGTCCAGTTGGTCCTGTTCCACCTGTTGGACCTTTAGCTCCAGTTGGCCCTGTTGGTCCAGTTCCACCATTACTACCTGCAGCACCTTTCTGTCCTTTAGCTCCATTAGAACCATTACTTCCAGCTGGCCCTGTTGACCCTGTTGGTCCTTTAGCACCAGTAGGTCCTGTAGCTCCGCCTGGTCCTGTTGCACCGCCTGGCCCTGTTGACCCTGTTGCTCCTTTTTGTCCTGTAGGTCCAGTTGGCCCTGTTGGACCAGTTCCACCAGTTCCACCAGTTTGTCCTTTTTGCCCTTTAGCACCGCCAGGTCCTGTAGGTCCAACTACACCTTGAGGTCCTGTTGGACCAGTTCCGCCAGTAGTACCTTTTTGTCCTGTAGGTCCTGTTGGTCCTGTTGCACCTGTTTGTCCTTTTTGTCCTTTTTGTCCTGTCGGCCCTTTCGCTCCAGTAGGTCCGGTAGCTCCACCTGGCCCTGTTGCTCCACCTGGACCCGTTGCTCCTGTACTACCTTTTGTACCTTGTGGTCCAGTAGCTCCTGTAGGTCCTTTAGCTCCAGTTGGTCCTGTTGGTCCAGTAGCTCCTGTTGGTCCTTTAGCACCAGTTGGCCCTGTAGCCCCTGTAGGTCCTGTTCCACCAACTTCACCTTTCTGGCCTTAAGAACCTGTACTACCTTTTGTACCTTGTGGTCCAGTTGCACCAGCTGGTCCTGCTGGCCCACCACTTGGTCCTGGAGGTCCTGCCTGACCACCTTTAACATTTTTAATTGTTAATCTTGAGCCATCAGCTCGTGTTTCAATAACGTCTCCGCCAGAATGTCTAATTACATAAATTCTATAAGCATAACCACTTGTAACACTATGAATTAAGTTAACAGCACCTGTTGCGTCTTCAGCACCATTAATTCTGTTATACATGTAACAAGTAGAACCATCAACTGTTGACCATGCACTACCGTTATATTCTTGTAAATAAGCTTTAGATACTGACCTTGCACTCCCTGAGCTAATACCTGTTGTAACCTGGAAGCTAAATTCAAAGTCATCGGATGTATTAATAGTAACAACATCACTTGCTAAACCAAATATACCTGTATTTGAATTTTGTCTTGATGTATCTAAATTTAATACAACACCTGATGTAGCATTTTGTCCACCTGTATTATCATAAAAGTCAGCATATAATGAATCGTTTAGCTCACCTTTTTGACCTTTACTTCCTGTAGGTCCTGTTGGTCCAGTTGACCCTGTATTACCGGTTTGACCTTTCTGCCCTTTCTGGCCTGTCGCACCTTTCTGACCAACTTCTCCTTTTTGTCCTTTTGAACCACCCGGTCCTGTTGCACCGCCTGGCCCTGTTGCACCACCTGGTCCGGTAGCACCAACCTCACCTTTCTGTCCTTTAGCTCCGCCTGGGCCTGTAGGTCCTGTTCCACCTGTAGGTCCAGTTCCACCTGTTGGTCCTTTAGCTCCAGTTGGTCCAGTTCCACCTTGAATACCTTGAGGTCCAGTTCCACCTGTTTGTCCTTTTTGTCCTTTTTGTCCTGTAGGTCCAGTTCCACCTGTGGCACCAACTTCACCTTTCTGACCTTTACTTCCTGTAGGTCCTGTAGCTCCAACTTCGCCTTTTTGGCCTTTAGCTCCAGTTGGTCCTGTAGGTCCTGTTCCACCTGTTGGACCAGTTCCGCCAGTAGCACCTTTTTGACCTGTTGGCCCTTTAGCTCCAGTAGGTCCTTGAGAACCTGTTGGACCTTGAGCACCAGTTGGACCTTGAATTGAACCACCACTTACCCAAGATGAACCATCCCATATATGCAATGAGTCATCAGCTTGTACTATGTAAGCATCACCTTTTGTATTACCTGAAGATGGAAGTGAGCTAGTGTTAGCAACCTGTCCTTCCATTGTGATACCAGTACCAGTAGCACCTGTATTACCTTGAATACCTTGAATACCTTGAATACCTTGTGGGCCTTTAGCTCCAGTTGGTCCAGTAGCTCCTACTTCGCCTTTCTGTCCTTTTTGCCCTGTAGCACCTTTAGCACCGCCAGGTCCTGTTGGTCCTGTTGAACCAGTATTACCAGTTACACCAATCTCACCTTTTTGACCTTTACTGCCTTGAGGTCCTGTGGGGCCGGTAGCTCCTGTAGCACCTGTATCACCTGTAGTACCTTTAACACCTTGAATACCTTGTGAACCTGTATCACCCTTGGCTCCAGTTGGCCCTGTTGGTCCTGTTCCACCTGTTGGACCAGTTCCACCGGTTTGACCTTTTTGACCTTTACTGCCTGTTGGACCATCAGCTCCAGTATCACCTTGAATACCTTGTGGTCCTGTTGCTCCAGTAACACCTTTAGCACCTGTAGGTCCTGTAGGTCCAGCAGCTCCTGTTCCACCTTTTTGTCCAACTTCTCCTTTATCACCTTGAGCACCAGTATTACCAGTTACACCAATTTCGCCTTTAGCTCCAGTTGGCCCTGTAGGCCCTGTAGGCCCTGTAACACCTTTAACACCTTGAATACCTTGTGAACCAGTTTGTCCTTTTTGGCCTTTTTCACCAATCTCACCTTTTTGGCCTTTATCGCCTTGTGGACCGGTTGGACCAATATCGCCTTTAGCTCCAGTAGGTCCGGTAGCTCCAGTATTACCAGTAGTACCTTTTTGTCCGACTTCACCTTTCTGACCTTTACTACCTTGAGCTCCAGTATCACCTTGAACACCTTGAATACCTTGTGCTCCAGTATCGCCTTTAGCACCAGTAGGTCCTGTATTACCTTGAATACCTTGTGGTCCAGTTGACCCTACTTCACCTTTTTGTCCTTTTGAACCAGCAGCTCCAGTTGCTCCAGTGTCTCCTGTAACACCTTGAATACCTTGAATACCTTGGGCTCCTTTCTGGCCTTGAATGCCTTGAGCTCCTGTATCACCTGTAGTACCTTTCTGACCAACTTCTCCTTTAGAACCAACCTCGCCTTTCTGACCTTTACTTCCTGTAGGCCCTGTATCACCTTGAATACCTTGAGGTCCTGTTGGTCCTACATCGCCTTTAGCACCAGTAGGTCCTGTAGGTCCGGTAGCTCCTACCTCGCCTTTAGCTCCTGTAGGTCCTGTCGGGCCTGTTGGACCTGTTTGTCCTACTTCACCTTTTTGTCCAGTTGCACCTTTTTGTCCTGTTGGTCCAACATCGCCTTTTACGCCTTGAGGCCCTGTAGGTCCTGTAGCTCCAGTATCTCCTGTATTACCAGTAGGACCTGTTGCTCCTAAATCTCCTTTTTCGCCTTTACTGCCTTGAACACCTTGAATACCCTGTGCACCAACTTCGCCTTTTTGGCCTTTGCCTCCAGTTGGACCTGTTGGCCCTGTAGGTCCAGTAGCTCCTTGTGGTCCTGTAGCTCCAGTATTTCCTGTAGGACCATCTGCTCCTGTATCACCTGTAGTACCTTTAACACCTTGAATACCTTGTGAACCAGTTTGTCCTACCTCTCCCTTTTGACCTTTACTACCAGGTTCGCCTTTTAATCCAGTTGAAGGTCCTACCCATTCACCACTTGAATTAATTGTAGCTGTGCCACCAATATCAAGGTTAGTAATATCAAGAGGTTGTCCATCAATTGCATCTTGAGCTCTAGCGTCTGTAAAATATTTGTAACTTGTATGTTCGTCAACTTCTGATGTATCAATAGATGTTGAACCACCTAATGATACTGAATTACCAGCAACTGTAACAGATGAATTTTCAAGTTTAGCATTGGTAATAGTTGGTAAAGAATCTAAATCAATAGTAGAATCACCGCCTGTTAGCTGTGACTTATCTTTCTTAACTCTACCACTAGCATTTAGCAGTTCCGCTAAAAACCTAGCTTTGGACTTTGACATCTATTCTTTCTCCTTTATTAACATATTTACCTTATTATCTAATTCTTTAATTGCTTCAATAAATAGTGCTGCTAATTTTTCGTAATGTACTGTTAGATATTTATCATCGATTGGAGCTGGTACAACGATTTCTGGCAATATTGATTGCACTTCTTGAGCCGATACACCAATTTCTTTTTTCTTATCATATCCCAATCTTTGAGCTTCTTCATTAGCCTCATAATAGAAACCACTTAACTTATGAAGTTTTTCTAGAGCATTAGGAATATCACCGAATCTTGTTTTTAATCTTTCATCAGAATAATAAGCTGTGATATTGTTTGTTGCTCTAATTTCACCTGCCGTTCCACTTGCACCTGTATTAACACCTAAGCTATTAACCTGTGCGTTTGAATTTGTGGAGAATCCACCAGTTGGTCCTGTAGGCCCTGTAGGTCCTGTTGGTCCACTTCCACCTGTTCCACCTGAGGCGCCTTTTTGTCCTTTCTGACCTTTGGCTCCAGTTCCACCAGTACCACCAGTTGGCCCTGTTGGTCCAGTTCCACCTGTTCCACCTGTCTGACCTTTTTGTCCTTTTGCACCAGTTGGACCAGTTCCACCTGTTCCGCCTGGTTCACCTTTTTGGCCTTTAGCTCCAGTACCACCTGTTCCACCTGTTTGACCTTTCTGACCCTTGGCACCGTTACTACCATTTGTACCATTACTACCTGCTGGCCCTTTAGCCCCTGTTGGTCCAGTAGCTCCTGTAGGTCCTTTAGCTCCAGTTGGCCCTGTTCCACCGGTTCCACCAGTTTGTCCTTTTTGGCCTTTTTGGCCTGTAGGTCCTGTTCCACCTGTTCCGCCTGGTTCACCTTTTTGGCCTTTAGCTCCAGTTCCGCCTGTTCCGCCTGGTTCACCTTTTAATCCAGATGATGGACCAATCCATTGACCTGAAGAGTTAATAACATCTGTACTACCAAGTCTTAATGTTTGTGCTATAGTGACCTTACCACTTTGGTCAATTGTCATCCTAGTAGATGGACTTCCTGTGCCTACTGCAGTTGCTAATGCTGCTCCATTGCCTGGAGTAATGACTGAACTATATGTATCAAAGACAATATTATTACCAAGCATTCTAATTCTATCCGAACCAGAAGCACCTTCAACATCATTATATTTTGCTAAAACTAATTCTGACTTTTCAGTGCCTGAGTAAATATGTTCACCAATATATGAATGGTTATAAGCACCAGGTTGGTCGCCAGTAGTTCCAGAGAATGCTATATAGTTTTGAGATGCATTTTCTGCTGATATTTTTATACCACCAAGATAGTGTGTAAAACTGTCAGAGTCTATAGCTTGATTAGTATAGGTTGCACCTTTGGCTCCAGTAGGTCCTGTTGCACCGACTTCACCTTTTTGGCCTTTGGCTCCAGTTCCACCTGTTCCACCAACTTCACCTTTTTGCCCTTTGGAACCTGTACCACCAGTTCCACCGGTTTGTCCTTTTTGGCCTTTCTGTCCAACTTCGCCTTTAGCACCAGTTGGGCCTGTAGGTCCAGTTGGCCCTGTTGGACCAGTTCCACCAGTTCCACCGGTTTGTCCTTTCTGACCTTTAGCTCCAGTTGGCCCTGTAGGTCCTGTAGCTCCAGTACCACCTGTTCCACCAACTTCACCCTTTTGGCCTTTAGTACCTTGTGGTCCTGTTGCACCAACTTCACCTTTTTGGCCTTTGGCTCCAGTTCCACCTGTTCCACCAGTTTGTCCTTTTTGGCCTTTAGTACCTTGAGGTCCTTGAATTGAGCCACCACTTACCCATGCACTTCCGTCCCAGATATGTAGTGAATCATCTGCTTGTACAATATATGCATCACCTTTAGTATTTCCTGATGACGGTAATGAAGAAGTATTTGCAACCTGGCCTTCCATTGTGATACCAGTACCAGTTGAACCAGTTGGTCCTGTACTACCAGTTTCACCCTTTTGTCCTTTGGCTCCAGTTCCACCAGTTCCACCTGTTGGTCCTTTAGCTCCAGTTGGTCCAGTAGCTCCTACCTCGCCTTTCTGTCCTTTAGTACCTTGTGGTCCTGTTGCACCAACTTCGCCTTTTTGGCCTTTGGCTCCGCCTGGGCCTGTAGGTCCTGTTCCACCTGTAGGTCCAGTTCCACCTGTTGGTCCTTTAGCTCCAGTTGGTCCTGTTGTACCAATCTCTCCTTTTTGTCCCTTAGAACCTTGAGGTCCGGTTGGGCCAATATCGCCTTTAGCTCCTGTTGGACCTGTTGGTCCAGTAGCTCCTGTATCGCCTTTAGCACCCGTAGGTCCTGTAGGCCCTGTTCCACCTGTAGGTCCAGTTCCACCTGTTGCACCAACTTCTCCTTTTTGTCCTTTACTACCGTTTGGTCCTATGCCACCTTGAATACCTTGTGGTCCGGTTGACCCCACTTCACCCTTTTGGCCTTTTGCACCGCCAGGTCCGGTTGGTCCGGTTCCACCTGTAGGTCCTGTTCCACCAGTATTGCCCTTAGCTCCAGTAGGTCCTGTAGGTCCTGTTGGGCCTTCATCGCCTGTAACTCCTACTTCACCTTTTTGTCCTTTACTGCCTTGAGGTCCAGTTCCACCTGTAGGCCCTGTTCCACCTGTAGGTCCAGTTCCACCAGTATCGCCTTTAGCACCAGTAGGTCCTGTTGACCCAGTTGGTCCAGTATCTCCAGTAGTACCTTTCTGTCCTACTTCACCTTTTTGACCTTTAGTACCTTGAGGGCCTGTTGGGCCTGTTGCTCCAACTTCGCCTTTTTGACCTTTGGAACCTGTGGGACCAGGTTCGCCTTTTAATCCAGAACTAGGACCTTGCCACTCACCAGAGCTATTGATTACGTCTGTCGTGCCTACTGTGAGGCCATTTTTGATTTTAAAATTGTGGTCTGTTGCCATAGTTCCGTTTCACTCTCCACGGTTAATATATTAATCTATTTATACGAAAAAGGTATTAAGCTGTGATGCTGTGGCAAATAACTTTAAATGTCATACTGTCAGCTGTAGCTGGAGTAGCAAGTAGTCTTACATTGCCTGAATCGATATCTGCATCAAAGACTGCTTCAGCATTAGCTGTAAAGATTGTACCATATTCTGCAATATTAGCATCGGTACCATCGTGCACCATTAATACTTCAGTAGTATGATAAGATGAATCTGTAGAATTAGTTACTTGAATAGTATATCTTGCAGACCTAAATGAAGCCGCAGCAAAAGAATGTATTACTGCAACTGTGGTTGAACTTGTTGTTGTGCTTGTAGTATCAATTTTATAATCACCAATCTCAGCTGAGTCTGAAACATCTATACTACCAGCAGAAATAGTTCCCGACCCTAAGGTTATATTCCTAGATGTATCAATAAAGGTACTACCTGCAACTTGTATGGCTGCAGAAAAGTTAAAATTGCCAGAATTTATGTTTAGTCTTTGGTCATAGTCATCATCGGTACTATCTTTAAAATCTATATACGGATTACCTGCTGCCCTTGTTATTTCAACTGCACCATCGCTATTAAGTACTACTTGGTTTGAACCAGATGAAAGTGTTAAAGTACCAGAAGTATTAATTTCACCACTTTGGATACTTCCAGCTGTGACCTTGCCTGAAACTCCTAAAGCATTCGTACTAGGATTATATGTTAGGTGACCATCTGATAATCTTGCTTGTGAACCAGCTCCACTACTATTTCCACCACCATTAGTAGCAGCAAATGTAACATAGTGAGTTGCATTACTTCCTGTTGCATAAACAGGAGTATTACTTGCTGTGTTGGCATTACCAGTAAGAGTACCAATGAAATTGGTTGATGCAGAAGCACCAATTGTTGTTGGCATTCTAGCATCACCTAATCTTCCACTATCAATATTTGAAGCAGCTATGCTACCAGTAATTGTGCCTGAGAAGTTAGCGTTACCACTTGAGTTAATTGTAAATCTAGAAGCAGTGTTAGTTCCATCATAAACTGTAAATGTTCCATTATTGTTTATGATTTGATAATCTGAATTATTATCAGTATCTGTTAAGAAAATTTTAGGAGATGTATTTTCTAGTGTTAAATTACCAGTCGATTTTATTCCATTATTAAAATCAAATCTGTCTGATGCAGATACATAAGTAATTGTAGCATCAGTATCTGAACCACAATCAATTGTAATCCCAGCACCATTCGCGGCTGACTTATCTGCAGCACCTTTAGCTAAAGTAATATTTAAATCTTCTACATCAAGTGTTGCTGTATTTAAAGTTGTGGTTGTACCATTTACTACGAGGTTACCACCAAGAGTTAAGTTACCAGAAATATCAGCTGCACCATCAATATCAAGTGAATCTGCTTGGAGTTCACCAGTAATATCAACACCGTCTGATTTAGTTGCAAGCTTAGATGCGTTATCGTAATAAAGAGTTACTGCACCATTATTTGCACAAGTAACATATTCCTCACCACTATCATTTTGTAGTGCTAAATTATTTCCACGTACGCGTAAGTCACCTGCACCTGTATGATAAACATAGCTATGACTACCATCATGGTAAACTCTTAAATCATTACTTGAACCAAATTGTGCTTTAATGTTATCGGGTAATGTTATACCATTAGCATCTAAATAGGATTCAACATCTGAGTCACCGTATTGAGCAACTCCAGTAATTTGTAAAGTACCTGCTGTATCATCATAGCTTAATGTGATACCAGTACCTGCTGTTAATAAAGCTCCAACTCTGTCATCGACTCTTTCGTTAGTAAAATATAAATTACTACCTTCTGATAAATCACCAGTATCAGCAGCTGCTATTCTTGCATCTGCTCTTGCATTTGTAAAATATAAATTTGATGAACCTTCTGATAAACTGTCTGTATCATGGTTTGAAATATCTGATACTTGACCAGTAACAATTTTTCCACTGGCCATTACTATTCCAGTTGAGCGTAATTCAGCGATTCCGCTTCCGCTTACTTGGAATTTAAGAACACCAGTACCAACTTCATTAATGATACTGTTAGAACCATTATGGAAAATTTCTAAATCACCATCGTTACCAAACTGTGCTTTAATATTATCATTAAATAATAAGTTTGAGCCAGCAACTACTGTTGATTTATAAGCTTGAATTTGTACAAGGTCGCCACTTGCAGCTGCTGAAGTTAGAACAACACTAGTTCCATTTGTTGCTGTAAAGTCTGTTCCCCAATCAAGTAACAAACCATTTAAGTATACTGCAACTCTTGGAGGTGAACCTTGTGTATAAGATAGAGTATTACTATTATCGTCTGAACCAGAGAAAGATGTTTGAGCTGAAGTTACTGAGTATTCATAAATTTGAAATGTATCAGCTAAATTATTAGCACCAACCTCAACGATAGATTCATTACCACCAACACTTTTCTTAAGGAATAGCTTACCATCGTAAGTATTAATGGCTAACTCACCTAAGTTTAATTGTAATGTTGTTGGTACAGCATTCTGCGATGCAGAACGTCTTAACCTAATATCGCTTTGACGTGCCAATTTTGGCTTCTCCTAATTGTTCAATCTCTATATAGAGTTTATCTAAAATTTTTCACCCTGTATATACAGGTTAATATAGTTTATTTATATTAGTAGGTTCCGCCGTCAATAGTATCAGTTACAAATGGTACACCTGCACCACTAAAGGCTATCATGTCACCATTAGTTGATGTGGAAACAGTTGCTTTAGAACTTGCTAAATAACTGATTGCAGTACCACCTGCATTTGATATAAAGACTGCATCACCTGTAAATGATGATACTCCAGTACCACCATGTGTTACAGCTAGGTCTGTGCCTAATGTAACACTTCCAGAGACATCCAAGTCTCCGTTTAAATCTAAGTTTGCATTTACTTCGACTTCGTTTGTATTTGAGTCAAGTATTAATTTGCCTGATGTTGTTGTAATAGTATTGTCATCAGCAATACCAACTGTGATATTACCAAGGTCAGCACCTGTACCATATACGTTTCCAAATTCAGCATCATGCCATGGTGAGGAAGCATCTTCCCCTCCACTAAAGTCTTCATCTTTAGTAAATACGAATCTTTGAGTCTCATAATCAAAACCGAAGAAACCTTCTTTTACAGCTGAACCGTCATACCATTTAAATCTAACACCACGGTCTTCACCATCATCTGATGATGTGTTATTTGCCAATACCATAACTGGGTCATTTAATGTAACCTCAGTTGTATTAACAGAAGTAGTTGTTCCGCTAACTGTTAAGTTGCCAGTAACAATAACATTACCGCTAAGAGTTGGGTTACTAACAATACCTACTGTGATTGTATCGCCTGAGACAGATGTTTCAATCTCGTTATTTGTACCAGAAATTGTAAGAGTGTCTGTACCTAATAGAACTCCATCGTCTGTTCCACTATCAGCTGCTAAATCAAGAGTTGTAGAAATAGTAACGTTGCTTACATCAGTTAACCTACCTTGAGCATCAACTGTAAGCTGTGGAATCTGAGTAGCACTACCATATTGTGCTGCAGTTACTGCTGTATTGTCTAGAGTAAATGTTACATCATCTCCACTATTAGATGTGGTAATACCAGTTCCACCTAATAATTTTAATTTATCAGATGCTAATGATACTGTATTATCTGCTGCACCGTCTGATTGAATTGTTAATGATGTAGTAATAGAAGCTGTACCAGCTGCTGTTAACCTACCTTGAGCATCTACTGTAAATGTTGGGATAGCTGTTGAGCTTCCGTATGAACCTGCTGTAACATCTGTGTTATCTAATGCTACTGATAATCCATTACCTGATGCTGCAGATGTTAATCCTGTGCCACCAGTAATAGCAAGTGTTTCACTATTTGTAATTGTTCCTGTGCCACTATCGCCACTAAAATCTAAATCGTAACCAACAGCAACTTCTGAATCTACATATTCTTTTACCGCTTGTGCAGTAGGTAATTGTGCGTCAGTTGGTGAAGCTCCAATAGTCGTTTCAATACTTGTAACTACTTGTCCTGAACCACCAGAAGATTCTAATGCTAAGCTTCCAATGTTTAATTCATTAATGTGTTTATTGCTATCTACAATTAAACCTTTACTTGCAGCTAGTGTACCAGGTGTAACATCCTTTAATAAATTTACGTAGTATAAACCACCAATTTCTACTACTGCTGATGCTACTTGATTTGATTCGGTACCTGTACCGATATATAATCTATCACCGTTGTTTCCAACAGTTCCGGTCACCCACGAGTATGCAAGTTCACCAGTTCTTAGATTAGCCGGGGCTGTGGTGGTAGACCCCGTATTTAAAATTTTCATTCTTGTTAATTTTGCCATACTAGTATGTGCCTCCAATTATGTTGAGGTTGTCGTTCTGTAATTCAGTTGTAACCTCGTATTTACCACTTGTTGCGTTGTAAATCATCATTACGCCATCCGCTTGGCCTGATGTATCTACGTCTGTTAAATCTCCGAGAGTTAATTGAGCTGTTCCAATCTTTACAGTTTTTGCAACTATTTCTTTGTTGTTTCTAACTTTAGCTTTTATATTTGCCATTAGTCTACCTTGTTACTCCTGGTGTTACTTCAACTTGTCCTTCAACAATTCTTATAACTTCTTGAGTTGATGCGTTTGTGATTTCTACATCATAAACATATCTTCCCGCTTTTATTCCGTTAGTCTCAGTTGCTGTTAGAGCTATTCTTACAGTACCTTGACTAGCTGACTGGATACTTCCGGTAAAATTTATAGCTGTAGTAGATGTGTATGTTCTTCTCATCTGACCAGCAGCTGTGTAACCAGTTAAGTTTAATGCGTCTCCATCTGAATCAGTAACATCAATGTCAGCTGAAAAAGAAGCGCCTTGGTCGATTACTAAATTTGATATTATCGCCATATCCTTTACCTATTATTTATATCTTTTAGGCTTTCAATCTCAGCCCTTAATAATTTATTTTCTTCTTTTAATTCTTTAATTGCTTCAATAAACAATGCTGATAGTTGATTATAATCAACGTGTTTATTAATTTCTTCACCATCTAAAGTTTCTACATCTTTTACTGCAGATGGTAATACTTTTTCAACATTTTGTGCAACAACACCAGCAGATGCTTTTCCATCTTTTTTCCAATTCCAAGTTACACCGTCTAATTGTTCTACTAATTCTAATGCACCTTCAACTTTTTGTATATTATCTTTTAGTTTAACATCAGATGATAATGATGATGAGAAAGCTGTAACGTCGCCTCTTGTTTGGAAACCACCGCCTTCAGTTAATCTTGCATCTTCGTCATTATCAACATACCATCTAATTAAATCTGGTCCAGATGTGCCATGTTGATAGTGCACATAAGTATCTCCTGCCCCATTATAGACTGAGATGTTATCGCCTTTTCTATGGTCGTTTGATAAGCTAACTACTCCACTGCCATTAATATCGATGCCTGTTCCAGCTGAGTTTGCAGTTGCACTACCTGAGTAAGCAATCTGCATGACACCACTAGCAGGTTGAGTTAAACTAATATCGGTACCTTCTCTAACACTGAATGTAGCTGAACCTGAAGCGTTATTATTATGTAAGAGTGTTCCACTTGAATTCTGTGTTCTAATATTTGAGAAAGCATCTCCAATTGTAGCAGCTAATGTAATTTTATCTGTGCCGTCAGTTATTGAAATACCTGAACCAGCATTAATTGTAAATGTATCTTGTTTTGCATCAGCCGAATGTAATGTACTATTAGTTCCACCATTTTGTGATTGTACTTTAGCAAATGTATTTTGGTTTACTTCAGCTCCATCAACAACATTTGGTAATCCGATATCACTTTTAGTTAAATCTCTTGTTGTAACAGATGCATCTGTAACTGAGCCAATATTATCTGATGTTATTGTTAATGTATCAATTACTTGAGCACCGCTTGTATTAAGACTAACACTTCGTTGTGTATACGATGGGTGAGAATAATTATTCCAGTTTTGGTCGTTATTAAATTGACCTAGTTTAATTTCTCCAATACGCTTTCTTCTTTCTGAACTACTGTCTAATAAGATAAGTTCATCATTGGCTCCACTAACATCACCTGTCATATCTGTAAGTTCAGATAAGTCTAAAGTAATATTTACAGTACCTGCACTTGTAATAGTTGCTGAGCCGTCTAATCCAGTACCTGTTGTAATACCTACACTAGTTACTGTACCAGCATTACTTGTATATCTACCATCTAGGTCTACAGTAACATTTGCTAAGCCGCCGCTTCTTCCTAATGTTAATACTCCGTTTGATGTATCAAATGTTGCACTATTTAAGAATCTGTCTGTATTTGCAATTGTAGTATCAGTCCATGGAACATTAACGTACATTTTTTCATTAGATAATTCTACTGGATAGTTCTTTCCGTTTTCAGTATATCCAACTTTAACACCACCTCTTGTTCCACTAGCAGCTAGAGGTAGTGAATAATTATTAGCACTTGATGCAATATTATCTAATTTATTTTTTAATGTGGTTGTAAAGTTTTTCTGTGTTAATCCGCCATCACCTACTGAGTAAGTTGTGTTTGTATCAGTAGAAGTAATAGTGATTGTGTTACCACTTTGACTTACTGCTGCTGCACCTGATGCGGCAATTGTAATATCTCCAGATTGGAAAGTTCCACTAGTTCCTTTTAATCTTGTAACTGTATTTGTATCTGTCGTTGAGAATCTTCCATCTAAATCTACAGTAACATTAGCTAACCCGCCATTTCTGCTTAATGTTAATACACCATTTGATGTATTAAATGTTGCTCCTGTAACATAATAGTTATCACTAGCTATAGTACCCCAAGTCATTGTACCATCACCGTCGGATAGTAAAGCTTGGCCATTAGTACCATTTCCAGTTACATTTAGTTGTGCAGCTCCGATTGAGTTAGCTACGAGATTAAATTTTAGTTGGTCATCAGCATCAAATCTTGGTTCAATGTGTGAAGTATCAACAAAGGATAATGTGTCGCTTGAAGTAATAGGATATGATGTTGGTGAACTTGCACCGTCTGCTGCTGTCCATGAACTATAATTATCTCTAGTTACCCAAGAGAATGTTCCATCTCCATCAGATGCTAATACTTGGCCTGATGTTCCATTTGCACCAACTTTAAGTTCTGATGCTCCAACTGTGTTTGCATCGATAGAAGCAGATAATTCAACTGGGCCTGAACCATTGAATGATACATTACTTGCTGTTATATCTCCAGTGATTGAGAAGTTTCTACTTGTAGCTAATGTTGTAGCTGTCGATGCATTACCAACAACGTCACCAGTAAATCCAACTGATGAATGTAATCTTTTATTGACTGTTAATCTTCCGTCTCCATTATCCCAAGTTAATGTTGGTTTACTTGATGAAGCACCGAATGTTAATCCAGCTCCATCTGTTGCAGCTAATGTACTTGCATTTTTACCAACTGTAATATTTAAATCTTCAACATCGAGTGTTGCTGTATTTAAAGTTGTTGTATCGCCTGATACAATTAAATCACCAGTAACTGTTAAGTCATTTCCAATTGTGACATCGTTTGGTAATCCTACTGTTACTGTGCCAGCACTTTCTGATACGGTTACTTCTGATGAAGTACCTTGAATAGTTAATGTTCCGCCTAATGCAACTGGACTAGTATTTGAGCCATCACTAATTGTAATTGATGAATTTGATAGTTTGTTATTTGCTATTGAACCAGCTAACATACTATTTTCTACAACACTAGCACCAATTGTAAGATTTACATTATTTACATTTCCAAGGTTAGTCATTGTATAACTACCAGAAACATCTCCTCCAGAGAATGAAATGGTTGGGTCGTTTACATTAAAGTCAAAGTTATTATTTGTATCATCAAAGGTTACATTAATACCACTTTCAGTATTACTTGCAATTAAGCTTCTAGCATTTTCATATGTTACTAATGAACTTACTTCAGCTGTTGAACCATCAGCAGCTAATCCTTTTACTTTCCATGCTTTCCTTGGGTCTGTTGAAACTTGTGAATGGTCCCAGAATAATTGTGGAGCTACACTATATCCAGAATGAACTGTTTGGTTTTTAATTTGTAAACCTTGTGATGTGCCTCCGCCATCTGTCTCTAGGAAATCAACTCCGAATGTAGATATACCTGAAGATGAACCAGCAATTGTGAGTGTACCATTTACAGTTAATGTAGCACCACTATCAATTGTTAGTGAGCCACCACTTGGAACACTCTTATTACCAGCAATGTTTTGGTCGCCTGATGTTCTTACTACTGTTGAATCGATATCAAAATCAATTGTACCATCGGTATCTTGATAGGTTACAACAATACCATCTTCGGTATTTCCTGCAACCATAAGTCCTATGATATCCTGGATTCTTTCTGCGTTTACTGTAACATCACCACTTGCGACTGTAAAGTCTGTTCCGTCAAATGTGGCAATACCAGCATTTGTTTCAGATGCTAGTTCTGCTGATAATGAAAGAGTATTAGATGTAATACTACCATTTAATCCTGCACCCATTTCAACTGCTAGTGTTTGTCCTAGTGAAACAGCATCAGATGTATTACTACCAT
>Ga0181395_1000093_pt1 | contig 32578 bp, 36 predicted proteins | sample 18SPOviralmetaG_FD_130124 | JGI IMG/M metagenome (GOLD analysis project Ga0181395, IMG submission 130124) | Marine viral communities from the oligotrophic San Pedro Time Series (SPOT) site, San Pedro Channel, CA, USA - 18 SPOT_SRF_2010-12-16 | ecosystem: Environmental > Aquatic > Marine > Strait...
AAGGTTCTACGGGTATCATCGAATTAAGCCGCATGCTCCGCCGCTTGTGCGGGGTCCCGTCAATTCCTTTGAGTTTTAGTCTTGCGACCGTACTCCCCAGGCGGGATACTTAACGCGTTAGCTGCGATACAGAAACCGTCAATCCAGTTCCTACATCTAGTATCCATCGTTTACAGCTAGGACTACCAGGGTATCTAATCCTGTTTGCTCCCCTAGCTTTCGCTCCTCAGCGTCGATAGCGGCCCAGTGAGCTGCCTTCGCAATTGGTGTTCCTCCGAATATCTACGCATTTCACCGCTACACTCGGAATTCCACTCACCTCTACCGTATCCTAGTCACAACAGTATCGATCGACATTTCAGGGTTGAGCCCTGAACTTTCACGACCGACTTGTTGAACCGCCTACGAGCTCTTTACGCCCAATAAATCCGGACAACGCTCGCCCCCTACGTATTACCGCGGCTGCTGGCACGTAGTTGGCCGGGGCTTCTTGTGGAGGTACCGTCATTTTCTTCCCTCCTGAAAGTGGTTTACAAACCTAGATCCGTCATCCCACACGCGGTGTCGCTGTGTCAAACTTTCGTTCATTGCACAATATTCCCTGCTGCAGCCTCCCGTAGGAGTCTGGGCCGTGTCTCAGTCCCAGTGTGGCTGATCGTCCTCTCAGACCAGCTATCCGTCGTAGCCTTGGTAAGCTTTTACCTCACCAACTAGCTGATAGAACGCGAGCTCATCTTAGTTCGGCTGACCTTTCCTTTTATTCTCATGCGAGAAATAAAGAATATCAGGTATTAATCCGAGTTTCCTCGGGCTATCCCTGTAACTAAGGTAGATTGCTCACGCGTTACTCACCCGTTCGCCGCTCAGTCATTTTCTGTAGTAAACTACTGAAAAGCTTCGCTCGACTTGCATGCATAAGGCGCACCGCCAGCGTTCGTCCTGAGCCAGGATCAAACTCTCCAACATAATCTTTGAATAATTTAAATCTGACCAAAGAATCAACATGGGTTTTACCCATTTCAACTTTAAAAGTTGAATCAACTTAATTAAAAGTTGACAAAAAAAGAGTGCTAGATATTTCTATCTGCACTACCGGCGTTCATACTTTACTCAGTTGTCAAAAAGCCAATTTTTTTCGTATAATATACAGTAACAGGTCTCTGATTAAGTGTGTAAAAAATTTAATTAAATGTAAAGAAGTTTCTTTTACCTAATTGAAGTGTTTTATTAAGTACTTGGTCAATATTTACATCAAGATCTGTATATTTTTGGTCATTGATTTTGAAACTACCCGAAGTAATTAACCTTCTAGCCTCAGAATTTGATTTTGTTATTCCATTTTCAGTCAGAATTTTAGGTAGATGTATTTTGTCAGTCTTATTAATAGAAAATACTTGTACTTCATCAGGGGTATTCTTATTAATTGTTAAATTTTCGAATGATAATTGAGCATTATTTGCTTCATCTTCACCATTAAGTTCTGTAACAATTAATTTTCCTAATAATTTTTTAGCATTAAAAGGGTTTTCGTTTTTGTCATTTATTGCATTTTTTAAATCATCTATTTCAGATAAGGTTAAGTCAGTTAACATTGTAAAATATTCCCACATTACCTCATCAGGTATACTCATTATTTTTCCATAAATATTTTCTGATGTATCTGATATAGAAATATAGTTATCTAAGGACTGAGACATTTTTTTAGTACCATCTGTACCAACCAGTAAAGGAAAAGTCATAGCAATTTGTGGAGGCAAAGAATAAAATTTTTGAATTTCTCTTCCAAGCATTAAGTTCCAAAGCTGATCATGACCACCAATCTCTATATCAGCTTTAACTGCTACAGAATCATAACCTTGAAATAGTGGGTAAAAGAATTCCATTAACGAGATAGGTGAATTACTAGAGTATCGTTTTGCAAAGTCTTCCCTTTCAAGCATTTGTGCAAGAGTTGTAGAAGAAGCTAAGTTTACAAGATTAGAACTTGTTAATTTAGATAACCATTCTTTGTTAGATACAATTTCAAGATTTTCTTTCAGTAGTATGTTTTCGATTACTGGCAACACACCTTTTGAATTTTTAGTAATTTCGCCTGCATCAAGCTGGGTTCTCATTTCTGATTTTCCAGATGGATCACCAACTTGTGCTGTAAACTCTCCGAGTATTAAGACAGCAGTATGTCCATATTCTTGAAACTTACGTAAAGCTCTAAGTATTGCGTACCAGCCTAAAGTAACATCTGGCGCAGTTGGATCCACACCGAGTTTAACTCTCAATGGTTTTTCAGAATTTAATAATTTTTCAAAATCATCAAGAGGACTTATCGCGCTTGCTCGTTCTTGTAAATACTTCATTTCAAAATTAATGAATAACGCCAAAGGTGTTTATCGTTTCTTTTTGCATTTTTTCTTTGTTTTGCTACTGCTCTATCCAAAGGATGTATTCTAGGAGAAAGGTTTATGATTCCTGATAATATATTTTCACCATCCAGAGTTTGATCGATTGCAAGACTTTTTGTGATATTTCCAGGGCCACTTAATTTATCGAATTTCATTTTTGTTTTCCTACGTTTTTCAATATGTTTCTTACCCAATAAAATAACGGATGATCTTATCAAGACAGCTTCAGCAGAGCCCTTCTTGCCACACAATAAAAATAAGCCTTTATTTGAACCATATGATTTTAGTACCGCAACATGGGGTGGACCCAATGTTATAGAGGTGGGAATATTTTTATATGTATTTAGTAAGGCCATTTTGTCATTTGATTTTCTACCATACGCTTCTGTCTCGGTTATCATAATTTCTACAAATTTATCACCTATAGAAGTCGATAATCTCATTCCAAGTAAATCAACAGCAGCTTTAGGTGCTGACTGAGAAAGGGTTTTTAGAACTCTATTGTTTAAACCATTAGTTTGCATCATTGCCTCTTGAATTCAGTTTTATAGAATATTTAGATTCGACCATTGCTACTATCATTTCTAAAATTTCACTACTTTCATTATCTGTATATGTTTTGGTATAGTTTCTAGTTATTATTCTAATTCCTAAATTTCTAGATTTCTCATTTGTGAAATTGTCAAATATAGAGATTTTATTTTCATTATCAGGTAACAAAGTTTCAATAAATTCAATAAGATCTGACGCTATAAAATCAAAATTTACAGTAAATGAAAGATCAAATTTTATAAATGGATAAGTAGATAAGGGTTGATAATAAGTATCTTCAATATCACTCATGGCAAAGTTTTCAGTGTTAACTTGCATAATATAAAGAGAATTATCTAGATTAAGTAAAGACTGGGTTTTATAAGATAATTTACCCATGTAGCCAATAATTTGATTGTTTAATTTCAAGATATATGAATAGTTTTTATGAAAGCCAGGCCTTAATATTTGCTCGTACTGAATTTTTGGAAAAAGTAGATTTACAATATTCGTTAAGGTATGAATATCATTTTGTATCAACTCACCCCTAGTGTCATGATTTGTTTCAGTCTCAGGGAGTAGTAGTCCTAAGGAATATTCTTGGTTAGGTATGTCTTTATACAATTTATGCTTAGTATCGTCATACACATTATTGATTTCATAGTATTTATTAGATTGAGCATTGTTTTCAAAATTATGTTTATAGGTATTAATTAACGAAGACAATAAATTCGTTCGTAAGAATTCTTGCGTCTGGTCTATTGGATTAATCACAGTAACAGGATTTTTTTCAGGAGTAAATATGTCATTCGATTCGTTATCGGCAAATGACAAAGTTTGAACTTCAAAAAAATTATTAGAAGATAATAAATTTGAAATATAATTTCGTTTATTCCAATACTCCCCTTTGTTATTTAGGTTGTTTCCTATAGGAAGTGTTGATTTGAAATTATTAAATCCATAATGTTTTGCTAACTCTTCAATTAAATCAATCGGTCTTTCTAGGTCATATCTCCAACTAGGTGATTTAAAAGATATTTTTTCAGATTCTACATTTGATTCGATTTGCAATTGAGATAATGTCTCTGATATAAATTCATCACTTAACTCTTGACCTAATATGTTGTGTATTTCTTGTTTGTCAAAAGTTACTTCTTCATGTGAGAGCCCGTTCTTTTTGCTAATTGTGATTTCAGAGTAGTTAATATCTTGATCTTTGTTGAATACTGAAACAAATCTCTCCAACCCCTTTTGTTGGTTATCGTAATCTATTCCACGTTCAAATCTTATGGATGCATCAGATATTAAATTCAATTTACGAGATGTCTTCATTATTGAAACTTTGTCAAAGTATGCACTTTCTATTAATAAATTTTTAGTTGACTCTGTAACCTCAGTATCGAACCCGCCCATGACACCTGCTAATGCAATTGGAGAATCATTGTCTGTAATAATTAAATCATCATCAGATAATTTTCTTTCCTGTTCGTCAAGAGTCTTTAATATTTCATTATCTTTAGCTTTCCTTACAGATATTGTTCCAAATAGCTTATCTCTATCAAACGCGTGAAGTGGCTGACCTATGTCATGTAAAACATAGTTTGTATAATCAACGACATTATTTATTACCCTTACACCAACAGAAGATAATCTGTATCTTATTTCTATATCAGCATCAGATATTTCAAAGTTTTCAATTTCTATTGATAGATATGAGTTACATAATTTTGACTTACCACTATTAACTTTTATTATATTTTCTATATTTGGCGTGAGTTTTATTTCATTTTGCTTAAGTGGTCGGTCATAATAACCAGATAACTCTCGTGCTATACCTAAATGTGACATACAGTCACCTCGGTTTGGGGTAACTCCTACTTCCCACATTGTATCAACTGAAGCATAAGTTTTAGAAAAATCTGAACCTATTTTTATATCATCAGATAATTTCAATATACCAGCATGGTCATCCCATAAATCTAATTCTGAAGCAGAGCATATCATTCCATTAGATTCAACTCCTCTTATATCCCTTTTATCGATTTTGAATCCATCTTTAATTTCGCTATTTGGTAACGCCACTGGAACCACAGCATTAATATCAAAATTCCAAGCACCACATACAATTTCATATACTTTTGAACCAACATCAACCTTAGTTACGCGAACTTTATCAGCATTTGGATGTTGATAAATGTCAATTACCTTTCCTACAACTATATTTTTGTAATTAGGTACTTTATCAATCCTTGATTCAATTTCAAATCCAAGTGATTCTAATGCTTCTGATATATCATCAGAATTTACATTCTCGATGTCTATCCAATCATTAAGCCAAGACTTTAGTATTTTCATTAAAATTGCCCCAAAAATCTCGTATCGTTTTCATAAAAATTCTTTATATGATCTATTTGGTACTTCAACATTGCTAAGCGTTCTATACCAACTCCCCAAGCGAATCCTTGATATTCTTTTGGGTACCCAACTTGTTGCAATACATTTGGGTCAACCATTCCACACCCTAGGATTTCAAGCCATTCACCATTGTTCCATTTAACTAGTACTTCTGCAGAAGGTTCTGTAAATGGGAAGAAGTGAGGAATAAATTTTGTTTCTACTTCATTACCGAAAAACTGCTTAACAAAATATTCTAGTGTTCCTTTTAGATCTGTGAATTTTAAATTTTTATCAACTGCTAAACCTTCTAATTGATGAAAGACTGGAGAATGGGTAGCATCTAGTTGATCAGAACGAAATACTCTACCGGGAGCAACTATATATACAGGTGGTTCATTATTTTCCATAAATCTTATTTGCACTGTACTAGTTTGGGTTCTAAGGAGTGTTTCAAGATTATTATTTGTATATAAAGTATCAGATTCATACCTAGCGGGATGCCATTCTGGAGTGTTTAGAGCATCAAAATTATGCCATGAAGTTTCAACTTCGGGGCCAAAAGCAACTTTGTATCCAATAGAGGAAAATATTTCAACAACTTCATCCATGACTTGGGATAAGATATGCCTATGCGTTCCCTGGTTAGTATGCCAGTTTATACTGACATCATCATTTTCTGAATTTTCTAAATGAGTGTATTTCTCATCTATAAAGAACTGTTTAGCTTTCTGAATGTTGGCAGATATCGATTGATTAACTGTGTTAAGTTTTTCACCGTAAGTTTTTTTATCTTCTTTAGAAAGAGTTGATAACTTTTTTCTTTCACCAGAAAGAAGAGAATCCTTACCTAAATAGTCTTTAGTTATCTCATCAAATTCTTCTTCGGAGGTAACTTCATCAAGTCTAAGCTTTAATGAAGCTAAAACTTTATCAAAGTTTAATTCAGCCATTTAAATTCTTTTTAGCTAGATCTACTAGTTTTTTAAAACCTTTTGGATCATTTACAGCTAAGTCCGCAAGAATTTTTCTATCAACTTTCACACCAGCATTGTTTAAACCATTTATAAACTTAGAATATGCTAAATCATGCTGACGAGAAGCAGCATTAATTCTAGATATCCATAATTTTCTATAATCTGACTTTTTGTCTTTTCTGTGAGTAAAAGCGTCAGCACCAGCATGCATGACCTGCTCTTTAGCAGCTCTTAATCTTTTACTTCTAGCTCCGGTGTATCCTTTTGCATTTTTAAGGACTTTCTTTTTTGCTTTCTTGCTTTGTACAGAACTTTTAATACGAACCATAATTAACCCAACAACTTTCTTATTTTCTTACTATCTCCGCTTGAAGCCTCAACATCCCGCTTCAATCTTTTCCAAGTACCGGAGCTTTTTGCTAATTTATAGTGCGATCTATGAGATCTTCTTCTCATATACTTCCCAGTACCAGTAACTTTTACTCTTTTTTTCATACTTTTATGTGTTTTCTGTTTCATTTTTTTCCTCCTAAAGGTGCAAGCACCATTGTTAAAGACTTACCATCAGGACTAGATGTAGACTCAACCATTGCAATATCGCTTAATTCCTCTATATAATTATCAAGAACCTTTTGTCCAAATTCTGGGTGTTCTGCTTCTCTACCTCTAAATCTCATTGTGAACTTTACCTTATCTCCTGAATCTAAAAATTTTCTTGATTTATTTAATTTAATCTTGAAGTCGTTAGTGTCAATTTTTGGTTTTAATTGAATCTCTTTCACTGAAATTTTAACTTGTTTCTTTTTTGATTCTTTAGCTTTTTGAGCTAATTCATATTTGTATTTACCATAATCCATTAACCTTGCAACCGGTGGCTTGCTTTCTGGAGAAACTTCAACTAAATCTAGATCTAATTGTTCTGCGACAATGAGTGCTTTCTTAAGTTCTAGAACTCCGACCTGAACACCGTCTGGTGCTATTACAAGTAATTTCTTTGAACGAATTCCTTCATTTATTTTTAATTCTGGTATTTCTACTCCTTCCAATAAAAAAAACAGCACGAAGCTGTTTTACAACCTTACTATTACTCACAGTAGGTGGAACAATGTTCGCTTAGTTACATTATAACCCAAAGAATAGTTAATTATATAAAAAGATTATTTAAAGCTATTGCTGCCTCAGAACCCTTATTTTTATTTTCTTTGATACGAGCTTTTGCTTGGTCTAGGTTTAAAACATTTAAAACACAATTTGCAATATATATATTGTTATGGATAGTTAAGTTAATCAATCCATCAACGACACCATTAGATATATATTCATAATGATCTGTGTCCCCTTTTACAATAACTCCTATTGCAATAAATTTATCAATACTATCATTACTTGAAAGTTGATTGATTTTATATATAAGTTCCCATGCACCGTCTACTTTATATTCACAAATTTCAAATGAAGGATCTAATTCATTTTTGACTCCATCAATTAATCCATAAGTAATATCTTCATAATAATTAGCTGCTACTAAAGCTACTTTATTCTTCATTAAAGTTATGACCCATTCTTGTTTCTTTAGTTTCTAAATACTTCTTATTCTCAGGAGTCGTTTCACCTAGTAATGGAGTTCTTTTTGCAATGCTTAAACCGTAGCCTTCTAGTCCAGCTCTTTTTTGTGGATTATTTGTTAATAAGTTCATTTTTTCAACTCCTAAGGCACGCAAAATTAATGCACCAGTACCATAATCTCTTTGGTCATTGTTAAAACCAAGCTTAAGGTTTGCATCAACAGTATCATCACCACTATCTTGAAGAGAGTAAGCTTTGATTTTATTACCCAATCCTATTCCCCTACCTTCATGGCCCCTCATGTACAAGAGAACACCTTTACCATTTTGTGAAATAGTATTTAATGCATTAGAAAGTTGTGAGCCGCAGTCACATTTTGAAGAGAATAAAGTATCACCAGTTAAACACTCAGAGTGGACACGAACCATAGTTGCTTTTTCATCTAAATAATCTCCAAGAGTCAATGCTATGTGTTCTGTGTTATCATTTGTATCTTTGTATACGTGTCCAATAAATTCTCCATAATCAGTTGGAATTTTTGATTTAGAAACAAATTCAACAGGATTAGAACTATCTATTCGATATTGGATAAGATCTTTAATTGTTCCTATTGGAATTTTATGTTCATTAGAGAAATCAATTAAGTCCTGCATTCTAGCCATTGTTCCATCAGAGTTGATAATTTCACAAATAACGGCTACTTCTGTATGGCCAGCAAGTTTACATAAATCAATAGCTGCTTCTGTATGGCCAGCCCTTCTTAGTACACCGCCATCCATTGCCCGCAAAGGAAAAATATGTCCGGGAACATTAAAATCATCTCTTGTTGAATTTTTGTCTAAGAGTCCTTTAATAGTTTTATATCGATCATCAGCAGAAATACCAGTAGTTACACCATTTCCTTTTAAATCTACTGATGCAGTGTAGGCTGTTTGCATTTCGTTATTGACACCTTGCATAAGAGGTAGCTTTAATTTTTTTGCTATATTAGATGAAATTGGAGCACAAACTAGGCCTTTTCCAAATGTTATCATGAAATTAATATGATCTGCAGTCAGGTGTTCTGCAGATATAATTAAATCACCTTCATTTTCTCTATCTTCATCGTCGACAAGAATAATCATGTCACCGTTTTTAAATGAATTGATAATATCTTTTACTTCACTTATCATAATTTAACTTCTCTAAATATTTTATTATTATGTCGTATTCAACGTTAACTGTGCTTCCACTTATTAAATGCTTAAAGTTTGTACGGTTGTAAGTTTCGTTTATAACGGCAACTTCAAACGTATCTGAGGATGGAGATACTACAGTTAAAGATACTCCGTTTATAGTTATGGAGCCTTTATCTACTATATATTTCGAATTTGCTTGTTCGAATTTAAATGTCCACATATCATTTTCTAATTCAGATATATTTGATAACGTAATTGTTGAATCTACGTGGCCCTGAACTATATGTCCACTCAAGAATGTTGTTAATGTAGATGGGAGTTCTAAATTAACAAATCCACAGTGGTTTTCATTTAGCCCTGTCCTGCTAAAAGTTTCTTCAGAAACTTGAAATACCATACTATTGTTTTCATATCTAGATAAAGTTAAACAACACCCGTCTACAGCAACACTTGTTCCAAGATCTAAATCATTAAAGGCATCGTTACTAAAATCAATAACTAATTTATCATCTGATAAATTTGTTATTGTTCCGACATCAATAATAATTCCAGTAAACATTAAATATAAGTATATGTTGTTAATTGATTATCTTTAAGTGGAAATTTATTAATTAACTTATATTCATTATCTAATCTATCTATTATAGATTTTTCAAGCGGAACCCCATTGCTTATTTCATTATCACTTTTAAACCAATAAAAATAATCATATTCAGAAACGCTTAGTAAATAATTGTGTAGAAAATTCCCACCCTCAACTAGTAATGAATTTATTCCAAGCTTCATATAAACATCATTTAAATTAAATTTATCGTTAAGAAGTGGCAATATATTGTTTGCATTATGATCAAACGATGTCAAAAATATAAAGTCATGATATTTTTTAATAACATTTTCTACATTTTTGTCTGACCCCCAGAATACTATTTTTTGTGGTTGGATATTTGTTACATCTGTATTTCTCACATTAAGCAAAGGTTCGTCTGCTATCAAAGTGTTTTTCCCTACTGCTATGGCATCAACACTTGCTCTTAAATAGTGAGTAATTGATAATGAAATGTCATTAGTTATGTATTTACCTGAAGAATTATCTTCATATATATAATTATTTTGGGATGTAGCAATTTTTCCTATTAAAGTCGCTTTACTGGTTGAAAGTTTTTGATTTCTATAATGAGGATTTAAAAATCCATTAGCATTTTTTTCAATGTGTACATTAATATTACTTTTTTTTAACATTTCTATACTTTTCCCTTTAGTTCTATCATCTAAGTCAATATCTCCTATAACAATGTTTTTTAACGGAGTTTTAAGCAACTCCTCAGCACATGATGGTGAACTATCAGTATGAAAACACGGCTCAAGCGTGACATAGAGAGTATCTTCACTAGATATATTTGAATTATTAATAATTTCTAACTCAGCATGATTAGTACCGGGTCCTTTATGAACTCCGATAGATTTAATGGTACCGTTCTTACTAACGAGAACCGCCCCTACTTTAGGATTTGGATATGGTTCTGAATTTAATGCAGCAACAATTGCATCTTGCATATATGAAGAAAAATTTATATATGAAAGAGATTTATCCAAAAATTGCTCCACCTTGAACAACTATGTCTACTCCTAGATCGGCGTAGTCAGCTAAATCGGAATCCTTAATACCTCCATCTAGAATTAGAATTCCATCATATTCAGGAAATTGCGTATAAAATTCTTTTGATTTTTCCAAAAGGGAAATTATTTTTGTTTGATTTGAAAATCCAGGATTGACACCCAGTAGCAATACAGCTGATGCATAAGGTAAATACTGCTTCAAATGATCATTTGGGGTTGAAGGTAGAGAAGCTATACCCATATGATGATACTTTTCAGACAGCAATTTAAATGAATCAACATCAATAGATTCGCTATGGACAGTTACAAAATCAGCACCGTTAGTGAAAGCGACTTCTGTATACTTTACGTTATTTTCTATCATTAAATGAACATCAATGTAATAATTTGTTACTTGTTTTAATTGTTCGATAATTTTAAATGACATACATATGTTTTCTGCAAAATGGGCGTCTGTAATATCGATATGAAGTTGGTCAAAATTATTTTTATTATTTTCTATGTCTTCTAATAGTTTTAATTGATTGGCAGCTTGCACACTTGCAGAGATTTTCATTTTATACCTCTTATATAGTCCGGAAAGAACATTTGCTTCTTCCCTTCAGGAGTTACATACTCTGGATAAAGAACTCCTTCATTAAATATTATACCTTCAGAATTAGCATCTTCTGTATAAGAATGAATCTTTAAAACTTTATCATGGAAGTATGTAAATGCTGGACCGAGAACATTAAAAGCTCTAATTTTAATTTTTGCAGTATATAAATTATCGTTCATAATATTTAGACTACTTTTATCAAATTTAGCTGTTGAAGTTGGCATACCGACTTGCTCTTGTAAATCTTCATTAAAATCTATTAAAGGGTAACTTTTAGTAAACAAATTAGACAATTTATCATAAACATTTGATGCATAGTCACTATTATTAATTTTTAATTCTTCTTGATATAAAACCATACCTGTATCAATAGAGCTATTAATCTGAAAAACTGTTATTCCTGTATTTTCGAACTCATCTAGAATTGCAAATTCTACAGGAGAAGGTCCTCTGAGTTTAGGAAGTAAACTTAAATGGATATTGAATATCTTACTGTTATTGTTTAAGAAATTTGTATTAAAAATTTTTGAAAAACTTGCACTAATGCCAAATTCCATATCATGATAAATATCGTTTGGAGAATAATATGTAAATTCTATATTATTTACTCTGCTGTACTCTTCAACAGGATTGTAAAGTAGTTTTTTACCCCTACCTTTTTGTATAGGAGGTGTCGTAACTACCTTAATTGTTTTCTCAAAATTATGAATTGTCGATAAATAAGGCAGACTACGTGAATCAGAGCCAAAAAAATATTTAAATTTTGTCACCAGGAAAGCCTTTTATCGAAATCTCTTTTAGAGCTTCTTTTCTAATTTTTCTTTTAAGTTTTTTTAATAGTAGATTTCCTTGTAGATGGTCGTATTCATGTTGCAAAACTCTTCCGAGTAGTTCTTCACCCTCGTATATAATTTCTTCTCCATTTTCATTTAGACAAGATACTTTTGCGTATTCATATCTTTCTATATCCCAGTAATAACCAGGTAGGGAAAGGCATCCTTCCATAAAAATAATATCTCCCTGGAGATCTTCTATCTTTGGATTAATAGCAACTTTCGGCCCCTCACCCGCATCAAAAACAAATATATTTTTATTAATACCTATTTGAGGTGCAGCTAATCCAACCCCGGGCGCTTCATACATTATGTTTATCATTTTTTTAGATAGTGAAACAATATAATCATCTATTTGTTCAATATTAGAAGATTTAGCCGTTAGTGCTGGATGTCCAAATGTTACAATTTCACTCATTAAATAAACCTAGCTCTATTTAAATCATAATCTTGTAAGTCTTTGTACATTTTCATAATTTCTAGATAATCATAACTTTTATCTAAATCTATATTAATTTCGTAAGTAAAACCATCTTTAATTTCTATAGGGCCACGTAAATAAGCTTCATTTAAACCATTTAGTATCTTGGTAGTTTTAAATGTAAATATTTTGTTTAACAAGCTAGGACCGTATTTTGACCTTGTTGTTTGTTCTTTTTTTATCCATTTATTCATACTTTTACTATTCAATACTTTATTGATATCTAATTCATTAGTTGAAAAAACAATTGTCCTTATATTGTTGGATTTAGCGTGGTTCAATATAGAGAGAAGATATATTACTTTATAAGAGTTGATTATATTATTTGTAACCAATGTTGGGTTAATAAGTAATATTGCATCAATATTTAAATCAGTAACTTTATCAGCGTAATTAAATAAATTCGAATCTTCTATTGGACTGTTTGAGTATACATTCAATCTTTTCTCAAAATATTTATGTGTGTATACATTTAGACAATCTTTAATAGTATTTCCAATAAAATATTCGATATTGTAATCATGAACACCTTGGTAATCATAAGAAATATTGTGAAATTCTAAATTAGGAAATTCATTTACAAAAAAGAAGGAGCCACCAAAAATATTTTGTTTTAGATAAGCTGCTTCAGTCATATTAAAATTATTTAACTTAGGCAACTTCCAAGCAGGATGGTTTGAATCATAGAAAATATAATTTGTATTAGCATTTAGGACTATTTTCTCAAAATTTGTGTTTAGTAATATTATATTTTTAAAATTTTTTTTATATTTATCTTTAAACTCATCTTTTCCACCAAAAATTTGAAAGAAATTAATTTCTGTTATGTTTTTAAGTCTGTCGTTTAATTCTTTAGCAATCTTTAGAGAAGGAACGAAAAGAACATTCTGATTACCATTATTAATAATTTCTTCTAAATTAGATATCTGTATGTTTTTAATCTTTCTGTTTTTTAATGTTTTTTGATCTATAAACGTTTGTAAATCAAACAGGTTATGTATAAGTATGCCAATATTAAGTTTGTTTGAGATTGCAAGTTGTTCAAGGTAAATTAGATGGTTTTTAGTAAGTGTAATATTTAGATACTTTTTCAAATCTTTAATGTTTTTCACGTTTGTACTACTTGAAGTTGCCAATACTACAGCTTTATATTCTCTGTTTCTGAATGGAACACTAACTATCGAACCTTTAACTACCTTACTTGCTAATTCGGGAGGCACACGATAGGTAAATAACATGTTTTTATAAGTATTATTCGAGATTATCTCTACGTCAGCATACATATTAGTAATTTAAATTGAGCAATATTGCTTGTGCAATTTCATTTTTACTTAATGTATCGGATTTATAAATAAGTTCATCATGATTAATTATTGCAATTTTATTATCATCGCTTCCGAAGTCATTTATTAAAATATTATTTATGACAAGATAATCAACATTTTTGGATTTAATTTTATCAAAATTAAGATCATCATTTACTTGAGCAGAAAATGCAATACATTCAACATCTGGAAATTGTGATTTAATAGACGCAATAATGTCCTTATTTGGTGTTAGTTCAAGATTAAGTTTTCCATTTCGTCTACTTATTTTTCCATCAGTCTTATTTACTATAAAGTCCGATACAGCAGCTGTCATAAATACTGATATAGTATCTTTCATTACAGAGGAAATTGCAATAAATAATTCTTCAGAGGTGTTGAAGGTTTTATTCTTAATTCCTGGAATTGGTTGTATTAAACTTGAGTGAATATAAATAACTTCATATCCTTTTGAATTTAATTCTATCGCCAATGCTCTACCCTGTTTTCCGGAAGATTTATTTGAAATTGTTTTAACATCATCAATAGGCTCTACTGTCGGACCCGAAGTAACAATAACTTTTCCTTTAGATTTAGTAATGCAATCATTAAGTTCATTAGGCTCTATTAATCTACCTAAGCCTTTGTCACCTATGTCAAGATTCCCATAACGCGGACCTGCTATGAAATGATATTTAGAAAGTGCTGTTAAATTTGAGGAAATTTGAGTATTTAAAAACATCTCCTCATGCATTGCAGGGCATATATATATTGGTTTCGAATACATTAAAACAGTAGAAGTTAACAAATCATCAGCTATTCCTGAAGAAATCTTCGAAATAATATTTGCAGATGCTGGATAGATTACAAACTCATCAGCCCATCTCGCTAATTTTATATGTGGTGAACCTGGTAGATCATCCCAATCTGAATAGACAGAATGGGTACTAAGGAATTCTTTTGATAAATATTTTAATCCATTAAAAGTAGAAATAATTTTAAAATCATAAATTTCTGAATATTTATTTACAAATAATTCTGATTTTGAACATGCAACACTACCTGATAGCCCAAGTAGTATTTTCTTTTTCATTAATCTTGGTCTGAAACTTCGACCTTTCCTGCTGCAATTTCTTCAAAAGCTACAGTTAGAGGTTTCCTACTCAAGCTTTGTACTTGAGGAGGAGTGTAAGCGCCAATTCCTTCTCCAAGTTGGTTGAAATAAGAATTAATATTTCTAGCTCTACGAGCAGCGGTAATAACTAACGCAAATCTCCCAGGCGTCTCTTTAAGTAAGTCTTCAATAGGTGGTTTTATCATGATTCCTCCAATGCATATATTATATCAAGTATCTGATTAACGGAAGACTTTATATCCACATTGTCCACATGATATTGATATTGTGATTTCTTTTCTCTTTGCATTGAGGCAAGTTGCATTCTTTTATCAATAAAGTTTTGATCATGACCACGATTTTTCAACCTTTTAACCAGTTCTTTATCATCAATGTCGATAAAGATACCAATAAAGTCATCATTTTCACTTAATAGTTTTGTAGCACCATTAACTTCGAGATCTAATAAGATTATATTACTTTCTTTAAGAATTTCTTTCTTACTTGTTCCATAATAGAATCCGCCATACTGCTCATATTCAATCATTAAATTTTCGTCAACAAGATTTTTAAATCTTTCTTCAGTAACAAAATGGTAATCTTTCCCATCTTCTTCGCCTTCACGTTGAGGTCTTGTTGTGTGTGATACTGAAAAATAGAAATCTAAATCTGTTGACATAGCTTCAATAATTGTATTTTTACCAACTCCAGATGGGCCTGTGATGATATATATCATTTATTGATTAACATACTCTAATATTGATGTAATTTGAAGTAGATTTAAGTCCATTAATTTAGAATTTTCGTTTAATTTAATAGAATCAAGGTACCTTGCTGTAGCGACTTTTCCTATAAGACCATTATGAGTAAGATACTTATGGATTCTTATTGATTTTAAATTTATATCGTTACATGCATTTACAAGTTGTTCTTCTGTTAAAGTCGTTGGGTCAAAAGAATTAAGGTGCTGTATTCGAGCATTCCTTATTTCTTCTATCTCTTTATACAAATTCATTATTTTTACTTATATTATCAAGAATAGCATTAACAAACTTGGCACCGTCTGAAGATGCATGTTTATCTGTCAATTTAGTCCATTCAGACACAATCACTTTGAAAGGAGTTAAATTCAACATTAATTCTGATATCCCAAGCACTAGTGAAGTTTTTTCAGCTTTACCTATCCTGTCAACATTCCAGTTGTGTGAATTATTTTGTAATAATTGTAAAATATCTTCAATTTTGTCCTGAGTATTTTTGAGAAGCTGCTCTGCTCTTATTATTTGATTCTCTGATAAGTCATTATCTACAAGTTCACATGTAGAGATGTCATTATTTGAAAATAATGAAATCAAGCAGTAGTGTCTAAAGTCATTCTTCATGCTCTTGTCACATAAGTTTGAGATTTAGTATCAATTTTAATTAATTCATCTTCATTTATAAACATTGGGACTTGTAGAGTAAATCCAGTTTCACAAGTAACTTCTTTAGTTGATGAATTTACGGAATCTCCTTTTACTGCTGGTTCAGACTTAGTCACCCTTAAAGTTACAGTAGTTGGCAATAGTATATCAATTGGATTATTTTCATGCATAAGAATAGTTACTTCTTCATTGGGTTTTAATAATATTTCCTGATTATCTAATAATGATTTATTCAATGGTATTTGTTCAAAAGTTTCATTATTCATAAAAAAATACTCATCACCGTCATTATATAGAAACTGAAATGGTTGCTTATCTATAAATGCCTGTTGAACTTCTTCATCAGCTCTGAAGGTTTTTTCAATCTGACCACCGTTAGTTAAATTTTTAAGTTTAGTCTTAACAAATGCTCTACCTTTGCCAGGCTTGACATGTTGGTACTCTAAAATTTGATACAAAATTTTATCAACTAATATTGATTGACCAGGCCTCATATCGTTAGTAGATACCATTATGGAATTACTCCTTCTTCTTTAGCTTTATTTTTAAGATTTATAAATTCTTCATAATTATTAGTAAAGGTCATTTTGCCATTTATGTTTGTTAATAAATAGTATATAAAATCGTTATCAGGAGTGTCGAATATCGCCTGCATAGCTTTCTGACCAAATCCTGAAATCGGAGTAGGTGGTAGCCCAGTAAATTTGTATATATTATATGGACTTTCTACTTGTAGATCTACTAATAAAACTTGCGATTTTCTTTTTTGTAAAGCATAAAGAACAGCTGCATCTATTTGTAAAAGCATGTCATCATTTAATCTATTTCTTATAACAGAAGAAACAAGTGGCCTATCTTCATCGAGTTTTGATTCAGCTTCAATTAAGCTAGCAACAGTAAAAAACTCATTATCATCATTGATCCATTCAGGTAAAGAGTTTATTGTAAGAAGATTGTTATATCGGCTTTCTAGTTCATCAACCATAATTTGAAGTATATCTTCCCCATTAGCTTCAATATCAATTTGATAAGTATTAGGAAATAATAAACCCTCCCAATTCTGTAAACTACTGGACTTTTGAGATGTTAAAAAACTACTCGTTACCTGGCCAGAAGTTAATGAGTTTTCAAGTTGTGCAACGTCATAACCTGTTTGTGCAGATAGAGTTTCGAGCGTTTCTGTTATCCAAAGTCCTTCCGGAACAGTAATAGTGTAAGTTTTCAGAGGAGGACCTTTAAGGAGTAAAGCTGTTAACTCTTCAAACGATAAGTTGTTTGGAAATTCGTAAGATCCCGCCCTCAATTTATCAGTTAGGTTCTCATTTCTTAGATATAATTCAAATGCTAATTTAGAAGTTATTACTCCAGTTGCATCGAGAATGCTAGAAATTTCAGATGCTGCAGAACCCTGAGGAATATTAACTGAAATAATTTCTAATGATGATTGATCAGGTGAGCTATTGATTTCATTCCCTTCAATTAAATCTGCTGAAGACGAAACAAAACTATAGATAAAAAATATACCGATGAATGTAACAATTATCTGAAGAGATGTCCTGTTTCTTAGATAAAAATTATTCATTTTGTGCAATATAACTTTCTAATATTTCCAATGCAGATAGATCATCAATTCTATCATTCTCATTATTTTTAAATAACTTTGAGGAAAGTCTTTCATCTATTTTATGAACTTGAACATTTAAATTTATTAATTCTTCAATAAAGTTATTAACTAAATTTGTCATACGATTTTCTGAATTATTTAATCCAATTGGGTATCCAATTACTATTTTTGATACATTGTAATTTTCAATATTTTCATTTATTGCTTTTAATACATTTTGTTTTTTACTATCTATTACAGTTACAGGAATTGGAATTGTAGTTTTTTCAGTTCTTACAGCTAAACCGAGATAACGTTCGCCGTAGTCAATAGATAGAATATTGTTCAAAATTACAATTCTTTTAATAAAAGGTCTTTTGCTAATTTAAGTACGTTTTTTGTATCAGAATTTTTTGGTCCACCACCAATTGATAAGTTCTCATCTTTAGACGCACCACCACCATATAGTTTTGACAGTTCTGTTATTACTGTTGAAATATTTAACTTAACATCTTTTTTGGTTGCTCCAACAATGGAATTTTTACCATTAACTGAGGAATAAATTATTGTAATATCAACTTTAGATTCATTAATAATCTGAAGAGCGAGATTCCTTAATTCATTAGGACTATCAAGATGAACTTCATCTATATAAATATTAAATTTATTTATTTTCTCAGATTTTTTATCGATATTGGTAACTAATGTATTAATTTCTTGTTCTCTAATGATTTTAAATTTATCTTCATAACTTTCTAAAGTTTCAAGTTGGGATTGAAGTTTCAATGGAACATCATCAACGCTTACATTTAGTAGATTAGAAACAGATTTATAAGACTTATATGCACTAAAAAGGAATTCATAAGCTAATTTTCCTGATAGCATTTCTACTCGTCTTAAATTTGAACCTATAGATGATTCTTGTAACAATACAATTAGTCCGACATCATTAGAATTATGAACATGAGTACCACCACATAATTCTTTAGAAAATTCTCCTATATTGACAACGCGCACGTCATCATCGTATTTATCACCAAAAAAAGCTAAGGCCCCTTGGTTTTTTGCATCATCAATATTCATTATTTCTGTTTTAACAATAAAATCATCAAAAATTGCATTATTTGATAGAGTGAATATTTCGTCTAATTCTTCATCAGACACTTTTTCAGTATGACTGAAGTCAAATCTAAATTTTCCAGGTGTTACGTTAGAACCAGCTTGAGCAACATGATCACCTAATATATTACGAAGTGATGTGTGCACTATATGAGCACCAGTATGGCTTTTAGATACGCCTGATCTAAAACTCTTATTTACTTCTAGTTCTATTTCTTGTCCTAGAGTTAGATCGTTCATATCAATTATCAAACCAGTAGCTCCGTTGCTAGCTTGGTATACGTCTAATACATCATAAGTTTTATCATGACATCGTATTATTCCTTTATCTGAAATTTGACCTCCAGCTTCGTAATAAAAAGGGTTTTTTTCAGGGAAAATTATTGATTTCTCATTGTATTTTTCAATATGATAGATTTTAGATACTGAATGAACACTGTCATAACCAACAAATTCATTTAAATCAACATCGAAAGTATATTGATTAGAATCTTTGTCTTTTTCAGATTTAGATTTCACCTTGTGATCATCATAGAGCTTATAAAATTCACTGTCATCAATATCTACTTCATTTTCTAATGAAATTTCTTTAGTAAGTTCAAATGGAAAACCGAATGTTTCGAAAAGGTAAAAAGCATCTTTAGGTGTCACGGTTTTGTTGTTATTAATTAAGGAATTTATTTCTTGAATTCCTTTACTTAGAGTTCTTTGAAAAAGTTCTTCTTCTTTAATAAATAGTTTAATTATTTTATCTTTATTTTTAACTAAATCGGGATATGAATCTTTATAAATATCAATAACTATTTCAATTAAAAAATCTAAGCTAGATGAATTATCTTTAAGCTGATTGTATGCTCTGATAGCTCTTCTAATTAATCTTCGTAAGACGTATCCCCTTCCTTCGTTAGTTGGCACAACACCATCAGATATCATAAATGTTGATGATTTAACGTGATCAATAATTATTTTTTCATATTTTTTATCTGTTTTGTCAGTTTTATTTATAAGTTCTTTGTACAGAGGTTGGAATAAATCAGTATCAAATAAATTATCTTTGTCTTGCATAATCATAGAAATACGTTCTAAACCCATACCTGTATCTATATTCTTTTCAGGAAGTTCACCTACAACATCAAAAGGATTGTCCTGTATAGATTCCATGAAAACTAAGTTCCATATTTCAATAAACCTATCTTCTCCACCTCCGATTGGTCCACCATCTTCGCCATATCGATCTCCCCTATCAATAAATATTTCAGAACAAGGACCACATGGTCCTGGAATGTTCATATGCCAAAAGTTGTCTTCATCACCTCTTTGAATTCTTTCTTCTGCTACCCCTATTACGTCCTTCCATATATTGAAAGCTTCATCGTCGTTTTTATATACTGTAAACCATAATTTATCTTTATCGACCTTAAGAATTTCAGTTATGTATTCGTAAGAGTACTTAATTGCATCTTCCTTAAAATATTTACCAACGCTAAAGTTTCCAAGCATTTCAAAGAAAGATAAATGTCTATCAGTATCTCCAATAATATCTATATCGATAGTTCTAATGCATTTTTGAGAAGAAACCATGTTTGGCGTGTCCGTATCTTTGTTACCTAAAAAATAATCTTTTAGTGGAACCATCCCAGCAGCAGTAAATAATAATGAGTTATCATGGGGTATTAATGAAGCCGAAGGAATAATTTTATGACCTTTAGACTCAAAATACTCGAGAAAACTATTTCTTATTTCGTTGCTATTCATCTTTATTTATATATTTAAGGTTATATTCTTCTAAAACAATTTCATCAATATTTGCAGGAGCATTCGTTAAAGGGTCTAAACCAGATTGTGTTTTTGGAAAAGGAATAACATCTCTAATTGAAGGTTGATTTAATACTTCGGCAACTAATCTATCTATACCAATTGCAAAACCCGCGTGTACGGGTGTACCGTAAGACAAAGCTTCGATAAACCAACCAAACCTGTCTTCTATTTCTTCATCACTTAGGCCCCATTTTTGTAAAACAAGTTTTTGTATATCGGGGTTATTTATTCTTTGCGAACCAGAGCCTAACTCTACACCATTAAGAACTAAATCATAGTGAAGTGCTATTGCGTTAATTGGGTCATCTTTGAATGTTTCATTGTCTTTTGGAGATGTAAATGGATGATGTGAAGGTTGTAATTTACCATCTTCATACTCAAAAAATGGAAAGTCTTCAATCCATACAAATGAATACATTTCATTTGAAGAAGGTTTAAAGATTGTTCTTCTAATAAAATCTAAATATTGAGCAATAGAATTTATTTCACCAGCTTGAAATATTAAGGTACCTGAACCGAATTTTAAAATTTCTGCTTTTTCATTCTCATTCAGTAATTTTGCTAATGGTCCTGATATATCGGTATTGTCAATTTTGAACCAACCCAATCCACTAGATCCCATTTCTTTAATATCTGCATCAAGCGTATCAATCTGTTTTCTAGTTAATAATTCTTCTGTGTGTAGTGCCTTAATCAAACCACCATTATCAAGTATTTCTTTTAGAAAATTGATTTCTGTTTCAATAAAAAGTTCACTTACATCTTTTAGTGTTTCAACAATGCGCATGTCTGGCTTATCTGTACCGTACAAATTAATTGCATCTTTATATGAGAGTGCTTCGAAAGGTGTATCAATTTTACAATCATACGCATCAGAAAATACATATCTTACTATTTTCTCTATGTTGGACTTAACTAAAGAAGGGCTAGCATCTGAGAACTCTAAATCTAATTGAGTGAATTCAGGCTGCCTGTCTTTCCTTGAATCTTCATCTCTATAACATTTAGCAATTTGATAGTAATTCGGGAAGCCAGCCATCATAAACAATTGTTTGTACATCTGTGGTGATTGAGGTAATGCATAAAAGTTACTTGGAGATTTACGAGATGGAACTAAGAAATCCTTAGCACCTTCAGGAGTAGATTTTATTAGTGTTGGTGTATCAATTTCGAAGACATTTAATTCATTCATTATCGATCTTATACTTTTAAATGTATTGGATCTTGTCAGAATATTTACTTTCATAGGCTCTCTACGAAGATCTAAATATCTGTATTTAAGTCTTATATTTTCATCCGTATCTATGTCTTTTTCAATTTGAAAAGGTAAGGTTTTGCTTTTGTTTATAACGGTTAATTCGGATACCTCAATCTCAATATCGCCCAAAAATATTTTATTATTAACTAATTCTTCATCTCTTTTTTTAAACAGTCCGTTAATTGATACGTAATATTCATTCTTGAGTTTTGCGTTTACTTCACCACTTTTATCAAATACAAGTTGTACAGAACCCGTAAAATCTCTTAAATCGACAAAAGTTAACCCTCCGTGATCACGGATACTATCTACCCATCCAGTTAAATCCTCTACCTGATCACCATTTTTGTTATCTAATAGTTCATTAATGTTCAAGAATTACCTCAATATTAAACTTTTCTGTTTCATTAGTTATTAAGTTCTTTATTGTATCTTCATCAGTATTTATTAAATACATTACATTTAGACTTTTAGCTTCTTTAAATTGGGCATTTTCTTTAGTAAGTCGGGATGGTTTGTTGTAATTAATATTATGTTTATCTAATTCTTTTGAATATTTAGTCATTTTATTTATATCAGTACCTAATAAATAATATTTAGAAGATTTTTCTGGTAAAGGAATACTATTCATTATGCGTTCTACACCAAAAGCAACGCCAACACCATTAAATTTACCTAGGGATAATATTTCTGCTAAATTATCATATCTACCACCGCCACCAACTACTACATTTTCAGAAGTTATGAATTCAAATGTTAAATCATTGTAGTAATCAAGCCCCCTCACTAATGAATTATCTATTTGGTATTTAATATTTGAACTACTTAATATATCAAGAAGTGTGTCAAATTTATTTTTTGATTCCTTGTTTATATAATCTGATATATTTGGAGCTTTACTTATTACTTCGAAATCTTTTGGAATGTTCGAATCTAATATTCGTAATGTATTATTTTCAAGCTTATCAATACTATCTTCAGACAACTTATCAATGTTTTTATGTAAATATTCATAAAGTACTTTAATGTATTGTTCTCGATCTGAAATACTACCTATTGTATTAATACTCAGTTTAGTTTCAGGGATTAATTCGTTAATAAAATTAAATGAGTCATTAATGATTTGAAAATCTGAATAAGTATCAACTAAACCGATAATTTCTACTCCAGCTTGATTAAATTCTCTGTATCTATTTTTCTGTGGATTTTCATATCTAAACATTGATCCAAAATAAGAATATTTTTTAGTTAAATCTTTGTTGAATTCAGAATGGTATCTAACAATACTAGATGTCCCTTCTGGTCTTAAAACTAACTCTCTACCACCCTTATCAATAAGTTCGTACATCTGTTTAGTAACAATTTCTGATGACTCCCCTATTGATTTATCAAAAAGTTCCTTGTATTCAAGCTGTGGAGTTTGAATGAACTGATAACCATAATCAGAAAATTTACTATTAAATAAATTTTGTATGTACAAATATTTAAGAGCATTATCTCCGATTATATTTTGCGTTCCTTTAACTTGTTCAATCATTTAGTAAGACCTTAATAAATTCATTATTACTTTTTATACTTCTAACTTTACCTGATGGACCGTGACCTGGGAGTATTTCGAATTCATCATCAAAATTTAAGAATGTATTTTTTAGTGATCTATTCATTTCTTCCATAGAACCAGAAAATAAATCCGTTCTCCCTATGCTATCTTTGAAAACAAAATCACCAGTGAATATTAAACCTTCATTAGGAAATTCGTAAGATACGCTTCCCTTTGTATGACCAGGGTTTTTATGTACTATTACATTATCAGAACCAATATCATCTATAGACTTTAGTTCCCCTCTATATTCTTCAATTTTAACAGTTTGACCAAGTAGAGATTTAATCTGCTCATGAGGGTTTCTCGCTAAAAATTCATCATCAAGATTAATATATGCTTGACCATCAAAACTCTGCAGTCCTAAAGAGTGGTCGTAATGTCCGTGTGTTAGTAAAGCTCCAGCAATAGATAAATTTTGTGCTTTTACGTAATCAATTACTGTATCGAGATCTGGTGGAAGATCTATAATAAAGCATTTATCGTCATTAAATGGTCTTACAATGTAACAATTAGAAGTTGTAAAACTAGTAAAATTATGTATTACTGCTTTCACGATCTACCAGGGAATATTCTTGATGCATCAAATACATTTTCAATATTTTTAGCATCTTTTATAATTGCATCTAATTGATCATTATCACTTATCTCTACTTGAAAAATTAAATTTACAATACGTTTACTACTTGTAACTGATTTTGCAACAAGGATATTTCCACCATTATCAGAAATTGCAATAGTGGCATCCCTTAGCAAATAAGGTCTATCGATAGCTTCTATCTCAAGCCACACTATAATTCCAGTATTACCAACATAACCCCAACTAACATCAATTATTCTTTCACCTTGTTTAGAATCGATTTTTACATTCAAGCAGTCTGATCTGTGAATGGCTATACCGTTAGATATAGTAACAAATCCTAAAATATCATCACCGGGCACAGGAACGCAACACTTACCCATTCTTACTTTTATATCGTCATAGCCTTCAACAATAACAAGATCTGATCTACTGTCTTCTTTAATATCAGGTGAATACAAATCATCGTCCACCGATATCTCACCTGGAAATACAATTTTTTTAATTCGATTACTAATAGAGTTTATTCCAGTAGTTCCGTTTCCTAAGTTTTGATACAATGTTTCAAAATTAGGAAGTTTTAATTCTAAAAGAAGTTCATCCATCATTTGGTCTTTTGATGTTGCTTCTAATATCTCCTGATTTTCATCAAGCCAAGTATTTAGCATTGTTTTACCTTTTTGAATATCTTCATTTTTCATCTGCTTCTGATACCACTGCTTTATTTTGGATCGTGCTCTAGAAGTTTTGACAATATTTAGCCAGTCTCGAGATGGCCCTTTATCTTTATCTTTACTTGTTAAAATCTCGATAGTATCACCAGACTTAAGTACGCTACTTAAATTTACTAATTTTCCATTTACCTTTGCACCAATTAATTTTTCTCCGACATGAGTGTGAATTGCAAACGCAAAATCAACTGGAGAAGATCCTTGCGGAAGAGCTACAACATCACCCTCCGGTGTAAGGCAGAATACTTCATTTTCATATAAATCTAACTTCATATGTTGCAAGAATTCATTTGGGTCTGGGTATTCTTCAGAAATATCAGATAATTGATTAGTCCATGAAGTTAAATCGTCAGAAGGCTTTTCTTTATATTTCCAATGTGCAGCTACACCATATTCAGCGCGGTAGTGCATATCATGAGTTCTGATTTGTATCTCCATTTTTGTTCCATCATCTGTTAATACTGTTGTATGTAAACTTTGATATAAATTGAACTTTGGCATAGAGATAAAATCCTTAAATCTACCCAATACAGGTTGGAAGTTAGAATGGATTAATCCTAAAATTGCGTAGCAATTTTTAACATCATCTGTAGTTATCCGTATACCAATTAAATCGTTAATTTCGTTAAAAGTTAATCCATTATTTACTATTTTTTTGTATATTGAATAATTGTGTTTAGGTCGACCGTATACTTCTGCTGATATAGAATTATCGTTTAGTAAAGTTTTAATAATATTTATTGCTTCCGTTATCTGTGATTCTCTATCTGGATTCGTTTCTGTAATCATTTCTTTTATCTCTGTATTTTGATTTGAATGTAATATTTTGAAAGAAACATCTTCTAAAACGTGTTTAATTGATTGAAGCCCTAGTCTGTGTGCGAGAGGTGCGTAAACATACAATGTTTCACTTGCTATTTTTTCTTGTTTCCAATCTGCATGATATTCTATTGTTTCTATATTGTGCAGTCTGTCAGCTAATTTAAGTATTAATACTCTTATGTCTTTAGACATTGCAATAACCATTTTTCTTATTGCGTCTGCTTTAGCTTCTTCGTTAGAGTTGTATTTTATTTTATCAAGTTTCGTGACTCCATCTACTATATCAGCAACTTCCTCACCAAATTGATCTTTTAAATCTTCATAGGTAACATCAGTATCTTCAATTAAATCATGAAGAAGTGCTGCTGCTATAGTTTCTTTATCGAAATTTAATTCTGATAAATATATTGCTACGTGCATAGGGTGCGTAATATATGGTTCACCAGATTTTCGATTCTGTCCTGCATGACCATCATACGCGTATTGAAAAGCCTTATTAATAAAAGTTTGATCTTTAGGATTAAAATATCCTAATAATTTATCATAAAGTCTATTCACTTCCTTTGAGGGGCTTATTGTTGCCATATCTTAATGGTACTAAATTTAATTAGTTTTAATTATTTTTGATAAAAATGGAACTGTTACAAATATAGAACTATATGTACCAGATATTATTCCAATTAATAATGGAATTGCAAAATCAGCTAGATTACCTTCAATTCCTAAAAAATTACCTATAAGAATAATTGATATTATTGGAATAGCAGATGTAAGTGAGGTATTAATACTTCGCATAAGAACTTCATTAAATGTTTTATTTAGAACTTCTTTATTCAAATTACTTATTTTGAAAGATTTTTGTGAGTCTTTTAATTTATCAAAAAGTATTACAGTATCGTACAGGGAGTAACCTAAAATCGTTAAGAGGGCTATGACTGTTGATGGTGTAATTTCTAAACCAATTAATACATATATTGAAAAAGTCAATAATAGATCATGAAGTAAAGCAACTAGTGCGATAAGAGAATATCTATATTCATACCTTAACGATATTAATAAAACAATAAGAGACAGAAATATAATGAGGGCTCTAATACCTTTTTCTGTAATATCTTGTCCGAATGTTGGGCCAACTCTTTGAAATTCAATGTCATTAGTAATAACATCAAACTTATTTCCAAGATAGTTCAAAAATTGAGTTTCATTTTCTTGTGTTGATTCAACAGCTCTAAATATTATCGTATTTGAGTTTTCAAATGTTTGGTATCTAGAAACTTCAAGAATTGAATTACCTAAAACATCTGATATATCTTCATCAGTATACAATGTATCAAGTTGGTAAGTTGTACCACCTGTAAAATCAACTGATAAATTCATATTTAAAATACCAGTTAATGCAGCTATAAGTATTGAGATAAAAATTACAGCTTCTATTATAAAAATTTTATAAAACGTACTACCTAGAGCTTTGAAGTCTACCTCTGTTGTACCTAAAAATAGTTTTTTAAACACTCTCTATATCCTTCCTACTTAATGGAAAGTAAAATCTTGGATTATCTGTATATCTTCCAACAAAAGGAATTGCTGTAGATATAAAGAGTCTCGTGTAAAACAAATCAAAAATAGTTGCTAAGCCAAGTGTCAACGCAAATCCCCTAATTGGGCCAACAGCTAATAAATACAGAATTACTGAAGCAATAATTGAAACGAAATCAGCTATTAATATTGTATTCCAAGCTTCTTTAACCGCTTTTTCAGTAGCAAAGTTAAATGATCTTCCAATTTTTAATTCATCTTTTAATTTTTCAAAAATAACAATATAAGAATCGGCAGTAAGGCCTATCGATACTATAACGCCTGCTATACCAGCAAGAGTTAATGTGTATCCTTGCCATTCACCAAGTAAAGCAATAACTGAATAAAATAAAGCTCCAAATGAAGCTAAACCTAATATTGCAATTAATCCAGAAACGCGGTAATAAAGAAATAGAAATATACTAACAATAATTAAACCAACTAACCCTGCTTGCAAACCTAAATTAAGAGTATTTTCACCAAGAGTTGCTGAAACTTTTTGTATTGAAGATCGCTCAAATGAAACAGGTAAGGCGCCGTATCGTAATATAACTGCTAAATTATTTGCTGATTCACCTTGATCAGCATTACCCATAGAAATTGATGCTGTACCGCCAGTGATACCTACATCTGGATTTACATCAAAAGCCACTCCTGGTGCTGAAATAACTTGTTCGTCTAAAACAATAGCTAATTTTCTTTGCTCTCCAATGTTGGAGGCTAATTCTTTTGTTAATTCTGTAAATTTATTTGCTGAACCATCTTTAAAGTTAAGTTGTACAACCCATTCATTTTGTGGGTACACAGCAAGTGCATCGTCAATATCGTTACCTGTTAATACTGCTGGTCCAAGTTCATAAATAATTGGATACCCATTCGATAAAGATAAAAGATATGACTTTGTAGAAGGATCATCATTTATTGAAATACCTGTCTTATCGTCAACACCTGCAGGAGCTGTAATTATTGGATTATCTGGATCATCTGGATTTTCACTGATAGTTAAAGCAGGTGAATATCCAGACTGTATAGAAGAATTAATTACTGGCCTAAAAGTTAATAAACCTGTAGTACCTACTGCTTCGAGAGCTTTTTCTTGATCAGTTAAACCTGGCAATTGCACTAGAACTGAATTATCACCACTTATAGATATTTCAGGTTCTTGAACTTCACCAAAAGCAGCTATTCTAGTTCTCATAATTTCAACAGCTTGCTCGATCAATTCAGGATCCGTATCTTCTTCTGCAGTTAAGATAACAGAAATACCTCCCTGAAGGTCTAGTCCTAATTTTGGCTGGATTGAATTAGTAAATACATATATAAAGAGTGATATTGAAAGAATAGGCAAAAATAGTAATTTAATTAAGTTTTTCATATTATGAGTGAAGGATTTTACTTTTTAAAATTTCAATTTCACCTTTTTTAAGAACTAAAGTTACTGTTTCATCTTTAATAGAGACTACCCTACCGTATATACCAGAATCAGTAACCACATCATCTCCAATTTTAAGCGACTCAATATAAGATTTATGTTTTTTTTGTCTTCTTCTTTGAGGAATATAAAGAATAACATAAAAAATTAGGAATACAGTTACCAGTGGTAGTAAAGCTAATAAATCATCCATTTAAAATAGTTTCCTTATATTTATTAAATTCTGAGTTTAATATACTTTTTTTTACTTCGGTAAGAATATTTTCCGTCTGAATAATATTATGAAGTGTTAAATAAAACCAAGCGGATGTTGATTCGTTAGCTAATAAATGTCTTAAATAAGCTTTCGAATAATTGACGCAAACATAGCAATTACAATCTGCAACCAATGGTTCTGAATCTTTTTTATATTGACTATTTTTTAAATTAAAAAATTTCCCTTTATTAATAATTTTTCCATGCCGAGCAAGTCTTGCAGGCCAAACACAATCAAATATATCAATCCCCAATTCTATAAGTTCCAACATTCCTTCTATGTCACCTAGGCCCATTACATAACGAAGCTTGTCTACAGGAAGCATTTCTACTGTAAAACTTACTATATCTTTTCGTTCTTTTGGTGTTTCTCCAATAGCTAATCCACCAATTGCATATCCGTTAAAATCAAGTGAAAGCATATCCAAAGCAGATTTTTCTCTAAGTTCCTTGTGTTTACCCCCTTGTACAATTCCAAAAAGTGATTGGTTAGAATTTGAGTGGTATTCACGAGCAGTCTGAGCCCACCTTTTTGTTGTATCAATAGCTTGAACTTGTTGTTCGTATTCCTTATTAATGTCAATTAAGCTGTCCAAAATCATTGCTATGTCACTATTTAGAGACTGCTGTATATCCATAGATAAAATTGGATCCATAAAAAATTTAGATCCATCATATATGTTTTTAAATTCAATACCTTCATCATTAAATTTATTAGGTATAGACCAGCCTTGGAATCCACCAGAATCAGTCAATATAACTTTGTTCCAATTTATAAAATTATGTAAACCATTAAACTCTTTAATTACATCCAATCCAGGTCTTAAATATAAATGGTATGTATTGGCTAGAATAATTTCGGTAGATTTTAAATAGTTGAATGGAAGAGATTTCAATGCTCCACGAGTTGCAACAGGCATAAATAATGGAGTTTGAAATGACTTGCCATTAACAGAAACTTCATTTACACGTGCCTTACCATCATTAGCTATTGTTTTTAGTTCAATATTATTCATGCACTTTAAATATTACTGCATCACCGAAACTTAAAAATTTTAAACCTGATTTTAAAGCATTATTGTACAGAGTTTTCCATTCATCACCATATATACAAGCAACAATAGAAAGTAATGAACTTTTAGGAGCATGGAAATTAGTTATTAAATAATTAGGTATATTAATTTTGCTATCTGGGTATATAAAATAATCAGTACTTCCTTTCGTATTACCAGTTAAGTAAGCAGATTCAATAGCTCTTAAAGATGTTGTGCCTACACAGTAAATATTTTTGTTTTGTTTCTTAGCAATCATAATTTTATTAAAGTCAGATTCATCAATATTGTAATTTTCCTCATGTATGTTATGCTCATGTAAATATTCTGCAGTTATAGGTTTAAAAGTGTCGATATTTACATCTAAGTTAATGTAAACAAAGTCATGACCTTGGTTTTCCAATAACTTAATCTGTTGGTTAGTAAAATGTAGTCCAGCTGTAGGTGAAGCAACAGAAAAGCCACCATCAGAGAATTGATTATTGTAGTATTTATATTTTTTTGAACTATCTTCAATATATGGCGGTAGTGGTGTTTTGCCATATTTTTCTATAATTTCATTAATACTTTTATTCGTATGAATATGAAATGCATCATTTACTATTTTGATAATTTTAAATGAGAAATTTTCAAGGTCATATTCTTTATTAAGTTTCTTTGAATCTGATGATCGTAATAAACATTTTGCTATGTTGTCACCTAATATTTCCAGTATAAAAATTTCGATAGTTCCTTCAGTTTTCTTCCTAGTTTCAATCCTGACATTTCTAACGGTTGATTTATTTAATATAAATAATGATGGAGATTTGATTAATTTATTAAATTCTTTAAATTTTATAACTTCATTTGATTCAGCTATTAAAAGTTTTGAATTATTTGGATTTTTATATGGTTTTTGATTTATTGATTCTTTTGGTAGGTTGTAATCAAAAAGTTTTGATTCAAAGGGCATTATTTGTTCATTAATTTAACAAATAACTCATAAGACATAGTGACTACTTCTGGCATACCATCTGAAGACCTTCTTGAGTTTCCATCTCGTTTTTTTAACTTCTTCCAAAATAATATAGTATTTTCACTTCCTGATTTATCAATAGCCTTATCGAGCGATTGATGAATATTTAAATTTTGACGTGATTTTGCCTCAATAAAGTACTCTTCTTCGTTTACTAAAAGTTGAATATCTCCCAAATCGTTAGATCCACCTTCAGCAAAGCGTTGTGATTTAAATGATTTATTTTTGTTGAGTCTATTTACAATATTAGTTTCGTAAGTAGTACCCTGTTTTTTTGCTTTATTTACCATATGTAAATATTACTTTTAATTATTCAGAAAGTAATGACTCTAATTCTTTTTCTTCTATGTCAAAATTTGTATATACATCTTGTACATCATCTAAGTCTTCAAGAGATTCTATTAACTTTGAAATCTGTGAAAACTTTGTAGCATCTAAATTGATTGAGGAGGATGGTATATATGCAACTTCTGCGTTTAGAGGGTTATAACCATTATCTTTAAATTTTTCATATGCACTCTTAAAATTATTAGGTTCAAATTCCAGAGTTATACCATTATTAGACTCTTGTATATCTAAACAATTTCCACTAATAGCAATTTCAATAAGTTCATCGTCATATTGTTCAAATTGAAAAATTGCTTTCAACTCAAAAAGATATGCAACACTACCCGGATTACCCATCGAACCATTATTCCTTGTTAAAGCTGCTTTAACATCAGAAGACGTTCTATTTTTATTATCTGTTAAACAATTTATTAATATTGCTACACCGTGAGGCCCGTAACCTTCGTATGTAAGTTCAAAAATTTCACCAGTATCAGAATCACCATCAATACGTTTAAGTGCTCTTTCAATATTGTCATTTGGCACAGAATTTGACTTAGCTTTTGAAATAGCCTGATATAGTGCTGCGTTAGCTGACGGATCGGTACCACCATTTCTTGCAGCAACCTCAATTGCTTTTATAAGTTTTGCAAATAATTTGCCCCGTTTAGCATCATTTGCACCTTTTTTTCTTTTTATCGTTGACCACTTAGAATGTCCTGACATTCCCACCTTCCTTAATGAAGTTGTGCAGCCAATCTAAATAATATTTATCATTATTTAATTCAGGATGAAAAGTTAATGCAACAATATTATTTTGTTGAACTCCTACAATTTCTGAATTATGTTTTGCTATTATTTCAATATTGTTAGAAAGTATATTTGTAATTTTAGGTGCTCTTATAAAACAATAAATATCTTCGTTGTCATAAAAACTAACACTACCTTCAAAGGATTCGGTTTGTCTCCCATATG
>Ga0181395_1000095_pt1 | contig 32321 bp, 50 predicted proteins | sample 18SPOviralmetaG_FD_130124 | JGI IMG/M metagenome (GOLD analysis project Ga0181395, IMG submission 130124) | Marine viral communities from the oligotrophic San Pedro Time Series (SPOT) site, San Pedro Channel, CA, USA - 18 SPOT_SRF_2010-12-16 | ecosystem: Environmental > Aquatic > Marine > Strait...
ACTATTACCAGTAATGTTTGCATTTAAAGAACTTTTACCCACAGAAGTATTTGATGTGCCAGTAGTATTACTATAACCAGCCTGATACCCAACGGCAGTGTTATTGGATGCGGTGGTGTTTGCTTCAAGAGCCTTATAACCAATTCCAACATTGTTTGCGCCAGTGGTATTTTCTTCAAGAGCAGCATACCCAATAGCTATATTAGCAGCAGGGGTTGTGTTGCTGTGAAGAGCATAAGGGCCAATACCAATGTTAAACGTTCCAGTAGTATTAGAGTAAAGCGATTGCCAACCCAATGCTGTGTTAAAGGATGCGGTGGTGTTGGAGTAGAGGGCAGCATTACCTAAAGCTGTGTTGTAAGAGCCTGTGGTATTGGAGTAGGCAGCATCTCGCCCAATAAAGGCATTACTAGCGCCAGTTGTGTTTGCAACACCCGCATCCATGCCAAGCGCAGCATTGTTTGCACCAGTGCTTAGTTTTAATGCCTGATAACCAATAGCTGTTTGACCATTAGTAGCTGTATTACTATAACCAGCCTGATACCCAACGGCTGTGTTGTAGCTTGCGGTGGTGTTGGAGCGTAGGGCTTGAGTACCAACTGCTACATTTGATCCGCCTGTAGTAGTGTTTTCACCAGCCTCTTGTCCTAGCATTGTGTTGCTAGAGCCTGTAGTAATATCTTGACCAGCACTAAAACCTACAGCCGTGTTTCTACCTGTGGTTTGTGAAGCCAAAGACCTATAACCAATGCCTACACTTTCAGTTCCAGTAGTATTTGCAGTCATCGCCTGATACCCAACTGCTGTGTTGTTGCTTGCGGTGGTGTTGGAAGCTAGCGCACTATGCCCAACACCTGTATTATTACCACCTGTGCTATTTGCTGATACAGACAGCCTACCAAGTGCAGTGTTGTTGCTTCCCGTTGTATTGGCGTCCAATGCGGCCTGACCAAACGCTGCGTTTTGTGTTCCTGTCGTGTTGGCAGTCATTGCCAAAGAACCTACAGCAGTATTATTGTCACCACTCAGTGACCCATCATCAAGTGCAGCATCCCCCAACGCCACGTTGCCTGTACCAGTAGGATAATTCCCATCCAGCTTAATCGTGCCGCCATCGACTGACAGGTTACTATTGATAGTTAAAGCACCAGTCATGGTATCGCCAGTGATCCTGACAAAGCCAGTGGCCGTATCTAGGGCAGTCTTAAACTCACCAAAGGTAATCGCTTTAGTTTCGTCTGCGCTTGTATCTACCAGCGCAAATTCATCGTCATCAGCCAGATTAGCGCCTGTGATGTTGGTTAATTCAGATATTTTGCGATCAGCCATGATTTACCCCGTGATTGCTTCAACGGCTTCAAATGAAATACCGTAAATTGATGCGTTATCGATTGACCAAGATGTTACATTATTTGAAAGCCGAAATACACCTTTCGTGTCATTCGTACCAATAACCTCATTAGTATAATCCAGCCGCAGATTAGGAAATATCTCCACAGTGCCGTTACCGGTTCTATCCTCCAGGATCTGATACAGCCGCGCCGTACTATCAGCACCCACTTGTATATAATCACCGGCCAGCAAAGTGCTTGATTGATCTTGCATGGTAATCGTTAAGAAGCTTTGGCCAGCAGATCCCGTTACCGTTGCTTGGTTCTGTGCATTTGTAGAGCGCAGAGTGCCGCGTGGAAGCGCATAATCAGGATCACCCAATAAGAACGTACCCAAAGACCCTTTGAGGCTCACAAGGGCTGCTTTCCATGCTGCTGCGCTATCTCTGTTCATAGGCGGCAAATTAACTGTTGCTTCAAACCGCTGACCGCCATGCGAAACAATCTGCTGTTTATATGTAAATGGTGACTGAGAAGTTGCGTTAGAATTAACTGTCCTCAATTCCACAGATGAAATTCCCGTTGTCGGAAAAGTTAAAGGATACGTTATAGCCATCTATCCAAACACCGCCTTCATCTGACCGCCACGCCTACGGCTCTCCATTATTGATTGCTCAGTCATCTTAGCAATTTTTGGCGCTTGCTGGGCAATTATTTGCTTCACGCTTTCATCGCCATTTGCAGCGAAGTTAAAACTCTGATGGACTTGGACGCCACCAAGATCCGAATTAGGAACAAGATTGCCTTTAGATGGCGGGAAAAATACCTCCGGCCCACGTTCACCAACCACTATCCCCTGAGAAGGGGAAACAGGCCCACCGAATGCACCAGCGCCACCTGTCGGAACAAACCCGCCACCAGAACCTCGGCTGAAACCAAACGCGCCCATAGCCGCATTAACCATCTGCTGCACAACCAAAACCCGATAAAGCTCTTGAATAACCGCAATCGCCATATTCTTAAACGCATCTTCTACACTCAAAGTGCCTTGCAATAATTGCATCATGCTATTTTCGAGAGAATTTGCAAAAATATTAGCAACGTTTGTGTAATCAACCAATTCACCGGCTGCTATTCTATATTTGTCTGTTGCCACGGCTGTGGCTTGCGCGTGTTGTTCTTCTGTAATTGCACCAATTTCCCGCGCCCGATTTAACTTAGTCATCGTTTCTTCGTATTCAGCCGCAGCGGTTAGTACTGGTTGAAATTGCTCTGCGAACGTTGCGAGCTTTTGTTTTTCTCTGTCTAGCTTGGTATCTTTCTTTTCAGGGCCACCAACGATTTCGCCGCCCATTCCCATCATTAAAATATCAGACGCACTTGGAATAACTTCGCCTCTCCCACCTCCAGTAAATTTAGGGGCAGCTATTCCTTCAGTCATCTCAAATTTAAGCGGCCCCAATTCTTGAAGATCTTTTAATTGACCTATCAATTCAGCGGCGTTTTCTTTTCCAGCTAAAGCGGCTTTAGCAAGTTTAAATATTGCTGTAGCGCCTTCATCAGTAGTTGGGTTTAATTCATTGAGAGCATCAAAAAGTAAACCATATGCATTAGCCATTGCCTTAGGATTATCTTTGAGTTTTGGATCATCAAATATCGCTAAAACCGCTGTTAATCGCAGTGCTTCATCTACTGTAACTGCAAATTCAGCAGCAAGTTTACGTTGCGCCCCACCAAAGTCCTCAGACCCAAATTTTAATCTCGCTAAAGCACCCGTAAAGCCACCTTTGAAAAAAGCAAGATCATCTATTTTAGAAAACTCTTTTAAAACACCGTTTAAATCTCTCTTGGTTTGCTCTAACTCCATCAACGCTAATTCGCGCCTAGTCGTTCTAATGCTTTCAGCAAAAATACCAAAACTTTCATCGAGTTCTGAAACAGGTATTTTTGCCTCTTTTAATGCTCGCCTTGAGTTCTCCAAACTATCAGCAAGTTCATCCATGTTTTCCGCAAGAGTTTTTGTCTTGCCACCCATGCTAGTAAACATTGCGATAATAGGAAAACCAACCGCAGCAATTACACCTAATATCGGCAAGACGGTTCCCATTGCCCCGCCAAGAATAGCAAAGCCACCGGCAATCTGTGGCAACTGCATTCCCAAAACCCTAAAAATATTAGTTCCCATAGACGCTTGAACGGCAATATCACCAAGCTGGTTTGCAGTGTTTTGGAATACAAATCTTTGAGCGCCAGACATATTACCCATGCGAGTAATAGCAGACCCCATGTTATTACCGCTGCGAACAACCGCCGCTTCCGTAGATGTTGCGGATTGCTTAACAGAGTCTAAGGATTGCTTGGCGTCACGCGCACCGGTTTTAATACCTTGTGCGTTAAGATTTAGACTTATTGTTGCCATATTCTTCGCGCTCCGTTCGATCAAGTGCCATTACAAACTTAGCAACTTGCTGCCGTTCCATCGGGTCATCAACTCCCGCATGGGTGCAATATGCCATAATTTCGCTGAACGGTATAGGGGAAACGCCACCATAGCCAATTTGCCTAGAACCTCGCAGCATATGGAAAGCTGTCCATGCAGTCATATTTGCGGGGATAGGTTTATCCTCTATTTTCAGTGCGCCTTTAGACATCAAATAAGTTTCATCACGCGGTGAATACCTAAAAGACCATAAAAGCGCATCAATTAGTTTTTTTCCGTTTCTCCATCCGCTTCAGCACGAAAGTTCGATAATTCATCAACGTATTTAGCAAATTCCATAAAATATTCAGATATTTCATTTATGCGAATATCAGCAAGCGCAAGGAAATGTTCCTTATCGCACTGCATCGCTTTGCCATCGTTTTTAATATTTGTATCCCACGAAATAACACAAGCATCAAAGATCGCCTCGAATAACTTTCGGCCAACTTCCTTATCGGTTGCTGCACTCATTTCTGCATATTTAGCAGTATCTTTTATTAGCTTTGCGCTTTCGATAGATTTTGCTTGGCGATATGTTTGTATATCATCCCGCAATCTGACCAGATCAGGATTTGCCCAGCCACCAGCGCGACACTTTATTTCTATCCACGTTTTATCTTCTTCAGACAAAAAGGTTAATTCGTCAGAAAATTCACGCCGATAGGTCATATCGGACATTTTGGGTTTCTTTAATTTAAGCATTTCGGTTCCCTCGTCGGTTTTAATGGGGGCTGGAATACCGACAAACCAGCCCCCTAAGTGCTGCACTTATTCGGTTTTTGTCGGTTTAGATGTATTAGGCCCAGCGAGATTATGCTTATCCGCAAGGCCCAATTTTTTAACAACGGCATCTGATATCTTATCACCAGCCCTAAAAACAACAGGCTTGCCATCAATATCAGCGGTGAATTTAACCAAAGCAATCATACCCATTATGAAACAGCTCTTGTTAATTTCATTGATGCATCCTCTGTGGCTTCATCATACATTGCTCTGATGGTTATATCTTGCATTGAGTTGGTAGCAGTAAAATCAAGATTTGCAGATGTGAATTTACACTTAGGAAAAAGCAATGTGTATTTCTTGCTAGATACAGACCCAAACGGAAAAGTAACGCTAAACAAACTGTGATCAGTGTCACGCGCTGCGTTATACATAGCCGCAAAGTTTGCATCTACATAAACCCGCGCAGTAATTTCAGCTAAAGCAGCACCTTTTGTTAAGCCGCCTTTCGTAAAGCTGTTGCCAAGAACATTCTGCGCTTCACGGCCATCGTAATTAAAGTTAATCGTGGCGCTTTCAAATGCATTCAACGTGTAACCGCTAAAGGCAATCGTTCCGACATCAACGCCAGATGAAAGAGGTGTGCGCTCAGTCTGATCTGTATATGTTGAGCTTCCTATTGCACTGGTTGATGTATCTGATGAACCCATGCCGATCAGATCAAATGCAAAAGTAATATCTGCATTTGATGTTAGCGTAATTGATCCACCAGTTGCTTCAACGCCTTGATAGCGCATCATCGTATTTGTGCCGCCTTCACCCGCTGCTATTGCATTTTCAACCGTCAATGATTGCGTGGTTTTAGCGTTCTTTAAAACGTTATTTGACCAAGTGCCTTGGAACAGGCTTTCAAAGAAATCATCATAAGCACCATAAACCAATGTGCCAGACATATTTCCCGTGACGTCAATCCCACCGATTGCGGTTTGTACCGCTTCGCCTTTAGCTGCTAATGATCGATGCTCAATCATATTAGGTGCAGCAGTCATATTAATGGGAACGTCACTGTTAGTGAACCCTGGGCTTGATGGTGTAGTTCCAGCCGTAGCTTCAGCCACAAAAGCTGATCGGAGCTGATTTGATGCAATGCCAGTCATGTTGTGGCCTCCTATTTATACTCGTAGCGCACGAATGGTGCGACAAAAGTTGCAATGTTAAAAGGTATATCAGAAACTTCGCCAGAAATATATGGGTGCTGTTGCTCTGGTGAAAATCTGATGAACTCGTTGGTAGTCGCTACTGCACCCGCATCTGTTATTCGTTTATCAAAGAAAATGCCATCTAAAGTTTCAGCATATCCGCGCCAAGTCTGCGTTCCTTTGCCGCTTTCGGTAAAGATCTGAATGCTTACCAATCCAACGTGATCAATTCGATTAGCCGCAGCGCCAATAGATCCCTGCAAAACCTGACCGTTTTGAATTGTTACGCGAATGCTGTTGGCTGTAGGCTCAAATTCATGCCCATCAAAGCCAATAGGCGTTGCGCCCGACCATTGCGTGTTTAAATAAGTTTCGATTGCGCGGCGCTCTGTTGCATAGCTCATATCAGAACATTCCTATATTTGCGCTGCATTTCAGCGACCGTCAAAGCCACCATTCCATTTGGGGCTTGCTTAGACCAACCATTTTCCAGACGGTTTGCATAAGGCAAATTATTCTGAATTATTATTCTGCTATCAGTATCCATCTTGAACGTATCAATAACGCCTGATCCTTTAGTGATTGTTTGACCGCCATTTTTATCAGTCACTTCGCTTGATTTTGCGTTGGGAGCGTTTTTGGAAACTATCCAATTTCCACGAAAGCGACCCGTATCAACAGGGGATTTCATCACAACCCCGCGCAAGCTATCCATCGCAATTAATGCAATCGCATCCTCAATCTTTTCTTCTGTATCAGCTATTTCTTTATTTAGCTGCAAGGTGAATTGCTTGGCGGTCATTTTTCTAGCACCACCGCATACTGTAGCGAAACAGAACCAACAATGGCTTGCGCCCGTTTTACTTCATAATTAACGCTGTTGACCGTTAGCTTATAACCTTCTTTCACAACCGCAGAAAAACCCTCTAGCAATACAAGCTGATCCTGTGGGCCAATAACTGTATCAGGGAAAATATCATTTGCAGGTATCTCTGTATCAAACAAAGCCCTGCCGCTAATTGTGGTTGTGGTTACTGGGTAAACGCCAGTGCTTGGATTGTAAGTTCCATTTGTATCATAGCTTATTGTGGCATCATCAATGGCATCTGTGATGGCTAAAGCCACCGCATCAAATGCTGCATCAGCAATGGCCGTGATCGTTGTCATGCTCGCACCATTTTAATCTGTGAGCCACCGAAAACAGTATATCTTGAAACCAGTCCTTCAATCGCCACGAAACGCGGTATCTCTCTGAAGTTTGTATATTCGGTTTCTGTTTCAACTGGCCCAGCCTTGCTTTTAGTACGCACCACAGCGCCGCCTGATACGCTTGCAAAAGGCGTTGCGCCTTCGTGTATCAAATAGGCCATTTCAGCCTGTGCGTCCTTTATATCTTGCGGGATGGTATCAGGATCAATCGGCCAGCCTTCAACCAGATGCATAGTCAATCTAGGCCATGCCATCGCTTGATATTGATATTGCTTATCACCGACAAAATTATAAGTCTGGTTTATCCATTGAGCCGCTTGCACAAGATTAGCTTCATGGGCTGCATCGTGACCATGCTGCGAAACATCAATATTACGCTCTAACCAGTATGCTTGCCACTCAGCCAAAGTGATATAGCTATTTGTGCTGGTTCCACCGATTGTTGTATCTAAAGCCATTCAATCACCATTTAACCTTTGCGGCCCAATATGCTGCGCTCATGCGCCCTTTTGCAATATTCTTTTGATGACGCGCTAAGAACGATTTACGCCTTGCTTTCTGCGCCATTGTCCTTGGGTTTTTGCCCGCGCCCTTTACGCCCTGCTGCCCGAAGCGAATTGTTTTAACCTTGTCTCCAACCTTCGCCAGAACAACGTGGGATTTTTTAGGATGACTAGGCGTTTTCTTTGGCTTGTTAAAACCAGCAACCCCCAATCTTTTTATGCGCGGATCACGTTTTCTCATCTTAGTCTCCGCAATGCCCTGCGCTCTGATTTCGTATATCTGGCGCTTTGCTTGCCAGACTTCGTAGCTTTATTCTTTGCTCTAGAACCAGCCGCTTTCTGTGCTGGTGTTAAGCTATCTCTTACGGCTTTGGGCAAATATCGGCTTTTGCCTTTCTTGCCGGTGTAGCCCCATTTTTGGCGCGTCCATTTTTTTAATGATTGCTGGTTCTTTTTAAGGGCCATTATCTATAACCCCCGCCAGCAGCTTTATATCGCCTTGCCAGCATTTGCGCTTTTCTTGCACTCCATTGACCAGCACGACCACCTTTTGATCCACTCTTAATAGCATAAAACAACCGCTTTCTCATCTTTGGCTTTGTATAATTGCCAGCAGAGTTGACCGTTGATTTGCGTTTTCTTGAGCGTCTAGCAGCCATTTACTTTTTCTTCTTCTTGGCCTTTTTCTTCTTAACGACCAGACCTTTTTTCTTCAAATAAGGGCGCGGCATATTAATCTCCTATAGTGAGAAAGGGGGCCGAAGCCCCCGATCTATTAGCCCATGACTGTGGCGATTGCCTTGCTGTTCCAAGCTTTATAGCCGTAAACAACACCCACTTGGATCATTGCTTTGCTGAAGCCTTTGTAAACAGACACTTCAAAGACCAAACCAGAAGTCGGATCTTGAACAATCATCACATCAACTGCTGCATCACCACCGATTGGCTTTGCTGGTGCCCGCATTGCAAGCTCCATGCCTTTCTGGTGCATCATCACGTTTGCAGTGAATGAGTTGCCAATGGTCATCGCATTGTTGTTTGGCGCAGCAATCAAAAGACCAGGATCGCCAATAACAATATCACCAGAAGTTGCAACCAAGCCAGTATTTACAACATATTTGTTTGTTGTGTCAGCAGCAAAAGTAACAACGTCACCCGCGACAATACCAGTTGTATTAACTGTGATCGTATCAAGCGTTAGTGTGGTTTGACCTACAGCTTCACCTGATCCGTTATTAATCAAAGCACCTGTTGCGCCGCCTTTAGTATGCGATTGAACCTGTGCGCTTTCCTTGATCATAACGCCCTGCAAATCAAGCAATGTGCCTTGACGCAATAAAGTGTCATTGCCAGCTTGGTTTACTGATGAAAGTGATGCCAAGTTGCGAAGCTTTGTTGACGCGGCGGTATTCATAACGAGTGAAATACGGCCATCGTTCATTGGCATTCCGTTATCTGCCAAAACTTGACGGGCTTCTGCAACCAGATCAAAGTTTGAAGCAAATGGCGTTGTGCCAGCAGTACCAACAGCGCGTGAAGCGTTTGTATATGCTTCTGTCGCTAGGTCAGCTTCCATTTCGTTGACAAGTGTACGCATCGCTTGTGCGATTTGATCACCATAAACTGTTTCGTAACCAGCGCCACCATTAAGCAAGCGTACATCTTCGCCTGTGTATGGGATCTGAACGCCACGCTGCTTTGACATAGTCAGCGTTTTGTTATCAACAGTTTGATCTGTTCCTTCTGGGATGGTCATAGAAGGCGTAATATCAACGGCTGATGCTTCGCGTGTTGCGAATGAGCGCACAGTTTGACCAACAGCAGCAGTTTCAGAACCATCTGCGTTAATTGTTGATGCTGGGATAAAGCCGACTAACTCGCGGCCAACAACGTCAGCGGCCACATAAATGTCTGCCGCCAAATCAGTAAGAACGTTTGCCATTCTTTTTCTCCTTGGTTAGCGGTTAGTCTCTGACCTTGCCGCCGTCTTTTACAAATGTAGCTCTATCGCGCTGGGTCATTGTATCCCATTGAGAACGAGTTACGGTTTTAGATTGGGGGTTCCCTTGCTGGGACGCTGGTGGTTTTCCTCCACCTGATAAGCCGTTATCCCTTACGAATAATTGACCCATCTTTGACGCTGCTAGTTCTTTTGCCAAATCTGCCACGGTTGCGTAGCCATCAGCCCCCGAACCAGCGAGGGGTTTAGTTCCATCTGCGTTCATTATACGCGAATTTCCAGTTTCGTCAAAGGCTATACGTTGTTGAGCCATCAAAGTGATGGGATCTAAGCCTTCTGGAATAATATTTTCGCCAGCCAAAGCAGATTTTAATTCAGCCATTGCGTTCTTTTGCTGATAGGTTTGCAGCCTTTGCTGGCTTTCAGATAGCTTGCTTTCATATTGCTGTTTAATCTGATTTACGATTTCTTCGTTATTAGCATCTGCCGGTTTATTATTGAGCATTTCCCGCACAGCATCAGGGCTTTCACCAAGCTCTTTCCACTTCTCAACGGTCTTTCTGCGCCGCATCGCTTCCTCGTTAGAGTCAACCAGCTTCTGGTTGGTTTCCTTTAGCTGCGATTTAAGCTCATCAATTAATTGATCACGGTCATCAGCCGCTTCTGTTTGATCTACTGCTTCAGCTTCATTTGCCATTTTACTTCCCCATCGGTTTTAAAGGCCAGCTTTGGCCCACGCTGCGCTTTCGCGCTCTCTGAGTTGATCTAGCGTTAGCTCGTTACCTTTTCTATCAACGAAACGATCCATTGCTAAATCACCCCTTCTGAAAAGCTGGGCTTTTTTAATACCCAACACTTCATTCTGGAATGAAACCGGCTGCTTTCGTAGCCATGCCCCATAATTTAATTCTGATGAAACCTGTCCATTCATCGATGCTCTTGTTGATTTAACAGGCACCTCATCCGCTTTAATACCTAATTCACGCAAAGATTTAAGAACAGGAATAGTTGTCGATCTACAAGCTGGATGTGCTGGCGGTCTTGGCCCGCTGTCAGTTGGATAAACCTTACCATCCCTTGCTCTACATATTGCAGACGTTCTGCTGTCCAGCGTAGCCACCCATTCAACAGATTTAATTAATTTACGATTGCGCCTATAAACCTGATTTCTTGCAACGTTAGCGGTATGCGATAAAGCAGTTCTGGCCGTGGTTTCTGCCGCCCTGCGAGAAATACTTAATATTCCTGATGTGGTTTTTGTGCCGCGAATAGCTTGAACTATTTGCTGCGTGGTATCGCCATCAACGTAACCCTGCCTAATTGCTTCGCGCAGTCTGCGAAACTGACCGTCAGGTAAGCCCTTATACCAATCCTTTAATTGCAAGCCTTGAAACGGTCTGGCTGTTACGGACGCAATAATCTGCTCATCGGAAGGCGCAACAAAATCTAAATCTATCGGAACTGTTTTGCTAAACATATCCATTTGCCAGCGCTTTTCATAACCAGCCAGTTGCTTTACCTGATCATTTAATAAATCAATGACCGGCTCATAACCTTGGTTAATCTTGCGCTTGAGGTTTGCTAATAGCTGATCAACTTGCCGCCTTGTTAAAGATTGCAAATCACGCTTTGCCACCTGTTGAACAATGTCAGACTCAACGCCCTTCAGCAAAGCTAATATCTTATTGACTACACCTGATTTGTAACGCTGCAAATAAACTTGATGTCTAATCGTAGCGTCTGCGAAATCATCCGATATTGCCATCAGGCTCGTCCATAGGCTGATCGGCTATCATTTCGGCTTCGTCTTGCGGTTCTACTTCTTCAGACAAGATGCCGCGCCGTTTAGCTTCATTGATATAAGTAACCTTTGAAATAACGCCAGCAAGATACATTTTGCTCAAAGCATCCATATCCAAATGTGATAGCGCACTTGCCGCAAAGTCTTTATTTACGATTACAGTTATATCGGTGGAAATATTAGCAAGCTCTGCCATGTATGCATAAGCAGCTTCAAGCGTGTCTTTAAGGTTATCAGCCCACATTCCCAAGCGGCTATTAACCTTGTTTTCATCAATCATATCGCCTGTGGCCGTAGATGTGCCCGTTCGTGATACGATTAACTGCAAGCCCATTGCTTGCATCTGAAACTCCATATCCTTTAGTTCAGTGCGCCCTGCATCGATGGCCGCGCCAGAATGTTCAACAACGCCGATCTTAGCGTTTTCATTGGCTGAATAAAAAGCATATCCAACGCCTTCAGCGAAGTCCTCTAAATCTTCCCTGCTATAGCCGTGAAAGTATTTCATCGGGGCACGGGCATGATGCATGATATTGGCCTGATCGGATTGCGACCGCCAATGCGCTAAATTAATTTCTGCCAACCGCGAATGTGGTGGCTCTGCCATCAGGAAGCTGGTTCTTCCAATATCCAATGGAGCAAGCATGATTTTATTAAGCGCCGTTTGATATTCGTCATAAAGCACCCAATCATCGCGTTCATTTTGCCGATATAAACGCACAAACATATTTCCAACGATCTGATCGTTTTCAACAGGCATGGTCAAAACACGGATCTGCTGCACCTCATCGGGATCATATTCATCGCCGTTTTCTTGCGTAATCTTTTCACCAATCCGGATCTGCGTAATAGTTGGAGCGTTATTGATTAGCTGCCATTTATATCCATAAACTTCTTCAAGCTTGATATGCTGGAAATACGGACGAAAGTTTCCTTGATCGGCTTGTATTCTAGTCAAATCTGCTGGCCGTGGCGGCGCATCAACCAATATAAATGATATGCCAGATCGTTGGGCATCGTTAAAAACATCATGTGCAAATTGCGATAAATCCCGACCTTCCAAGTCTACATTGAAAGACCACACATCAAGATCGGTTCCAGTTTCTTGTAAGAATACCGGCTGATCAAATACCTTGCCGGTTAAATCTTCAATCGTTTTACCAACGCCGTCAAATAACCATGTTCCAGCTTTTCTGGCCTCATAATCATCATCGGTTTCTTGCGGGAATTTGGGTAAATATTTTTGACCCATATCACGCATATGCTGACCACCTTCAACCAAATCGCGTACAGGCGCAGATTGATCTAGCATATATTGGATTTCGTTACTGACTTTTGCGACTGAATTACTCATATTCTGATCACCATTCTTCCAGAGGCTTGAACCTTAATCAAAGGCGCGATTGCGTAACGTATTGCATCAGGCGCATGGTTATTTGCATCAATAACGTCTGGCAATATATCACCCGATAATTTATCGACCTTGTGACTGTAAAGCCTAAAGTCATCGATGGCACCTTTGCAATTTGGCGCTATTATGACAGATTTGAAGCCGCGAATAAACCTTATTCCTTCTTGGATGCTGTTAGGCCACTTTTTAACGCCTTCCATGCGCGGGAAACCATGCCTTTGCAGGTACGATATAGTCTTTGGCTCTGCGCTATCAGCGCGGCAAGTATAGCGGTCAAATTCCGGTATATGCTTGCAAATAAAGTTGTGCGTATCATCTATTTCGATCCCAACCCCGTAAGCTTCTTTTTCTATATACAGCGTTTCGTCATAAACCCAACACTTTATTGCGACCAATGGATCAGGGCGAAAACCAAAATCAACGCCAAGATAAGGGCCATCCCATCCTTGAACAGGATCAAAATCCTCTACCTTCCATTTGCCATGAAATACTTGTGCCTCGTTGACAGTTTCATATTCGCCCAACCAAACATGAGCATAGCGGTCAAAATCACGCTCTTTGGCCGTTTCAGCAAGATCAATCATTGATTGCGGCGCAAACGGATTATCGCTGTAATTAACGTGAACTAAGGATTTATTATCGTTGTCTTGAAATACTTGCTCCACGGCATCGCTAGGGCTTCTGGGGTTCCAACTAAACCAAAGCTCCGCGCCATCTTTACGCATGGTGGGATCTAATAATTCAATGGATCGCTTTGATAAACTCTGCGCTTCCTCGCACCAAGCTATGTCAAAACCTTCTAGCGATTTGATGCTGTCGGCTGTGTGGTCTTGCATACCTTGAAAGATAATAATTCCATTGCCGCGCAAATTATTTATTTCGGTATTTTGTATTTCAAATAAATGCTCAACGCCCAACGCATTGATTTTATCTTCTAGCAGTTGCTTTGCTGAGAACTTCAAGGATCGCTGCACCTCACGAATGCAAACCACTCTTGTATCGGGGTTCATCAGCTGGCGTTCAATTACTGCTTCTGCAAAGAAATGTGATTTGCCTGATGCGCGGCCACCCTTTGCGCCTCTATATCTTGGATGACCGTCTTGGCCTTGAAGCAAAGGCAATGCCCATCTAGGCGTCTGGATCTGGAGCTTCGTCAATGATAATGCGCTCTATTGTTTGCGGTGTCATAGAACCGTCTGTGCTGCTGTGATCAATGTGTTGAGTCTCACGCCAGCCACATTGCGTTTTCAAATAGAAAATCTGCGAAGTAGTATCACCAGCCCGTGCTTTTTTAATCAATCCACCTGATATTGATGCCTTTGCTTTAGCCCTTCCCCTTTTATAGCGTTCAGAAATATCTGGGTTTCTATCCATTAGTGCATAAAAAGTTGTGCGACCTACGCCAAAATAATCAGCTATATCATCTGTTGATAGCACAGCCGCAAGGGTTTCAACTTCCCTAACTTGATCGTCACTCAGTTCAATCATTGGTCTGCCAGCTTCACCGTTTGCCATATTAAAACCTGTTAAACAGCCTCCTGAGAATATAAGAACGTGCTAACGATATAGCTGTGAAGGCTAGTGAAATCGATAGCGCCTTTTGTGTGGTTATTTGATAACCGTGTAATGGTAATATAACATAAGTTGCTGCGGTTGCGATAATATATCCTAACAGGACGTTCGTACTGGCCTCAACCATGCTCATTAACTTGGTTTGTTTCTGCATAAGTTTTGCCCGTGGCTTCGTGTACTGCTTGCTTGCCAGTGAAGTCTTGCCAGCGCTTTATGATGACATCGCAATATTTTGGGTCTAACTCCATCATGTAACAATTACGTCCAGTTTGCTCCGCCCCAATCATTGTCGAACCAGACCCACCAAATAAATCTAAAACGTTGGTTAATTTTATATGGTTTCCAAAAGCGCGCACTGAAAGCTCAACGGGCTTTTGCGTAGGGTGAACGTATGAGTGATCCTTTTTAACAGACCAAAGATCGCTTTCGTTTTTAATCGTTTGGTCAATTTTTCCGTTAAACAGGCAAAATTCATGCTGATGCCTGTAGCCATTGCCCATTCCAAAGACATTTTTCGCCCAAACTATGCAGGTTTTATAGTCCAACTTGCCTTGCAAAATTCCGTAAAAGTTCCAATTACACCAAATGTAATAAACTGCAGGACTTACAGCTTTTATAGTGGCTATCGTGCCCTCAATAAGATCTGAAAAATCTTGTTCAGACAAATTGTCATTTTTAATTACGTCATGCTTTCCGCTGCGACCGTTAAAGGAAACATTATATGGCGGGTCGGTAAAAACCATATCAACAGCTTTACCATCCATCAGCTTTTCAACCGCATCAATGCTCGTACTATCGCCACACATTAGCCTGTGATTGCCAAGCACCCAAATATCGCCCTCAACCGTTACGGGTTTGTCAGGGGCTTCTGGAACATCATCCTCATCAGTGAGTCCAGCCTTTTCTGGCTCTGGAAACAAGTCAGCTAATTCATCTGCGTTAAAGCCGGTTAAATCTATATCAAAATCTAAATCCTTAAGGCCATCTAGTTCGACCTTAAGCATTTCATTATCCCAGCCAGCGTTTAAGGCAAGTTTGTTATCTGCTATGACATAGGCTCGCTTTTGGGCTTCACTCCACCCCACGGCTGTCATGGTTGGAACTTCATCAATATTAAGCTTTTGCGCTGCCAATAATCTGCCATGACCAGCTATAATTTCGCCATCGATGTCTACTAAGATCGGATTGGTAAATCCCCATTCTTTGATGCTGGCAGCTATTTGAGCGACTTGTTCATCACTATGAGTGCGGCTGTTTCTTGCATATGGAATAAGAGAAGCCACCTTGCGGCGCATTACTTTATCAGCGGGCCATTCTTTCATTGATGTGTCCTGTTGTCGGTTTTGCTTATTATAACAAAATAACCCCACCAATCAAGGCAGGGTTAAAATGCTTTTTCAATAACGTGCGCTGTGGGCTAAAGAACTACGATAAGGATTAAGCTCTCTTTCCTCAATCAAGCCCCTGCTGATAAGCTGCTCTGATTGCTTTCCGCTGATCCATTCCTCTCCCACAAGCTCCATATTCTTAATGCGCTGGGCATTGATCTTATAAGGATCTGGTTGCCATGATTGCTCTTGCGTTAAATCACGAAACTCTGGCCGCTTTGGTGCTATTTCCTTTGCGGCTCTTTTGAGCTCTTTGATCGTCGGCCATGTGCGAGTTTCCAAATTGCTCAAAACCGCTTCTTCAAATAGATCAAACCATTGCTGATATTCACGGCTTGGTGCCATCTTGCTAATTGTTTTGCATAGAAGCTCTGCCTCTGCTTTTATGCCTTCTGCATTGGATGATATTGCTCTTGGCGGGTTTAGCCGCGCCAGTAGCTTCGTGGTCATTGTGTTTATCTGTTGTTCACGCATTGTATTTCAGCCCCATTGATTTCAAAACATCGAGCATCATATTTTGCGGATCAATAGACGCTTGCAAGAGTTCTTTGCTAATATCGTCATCCCATCTCTCAGCATTAAGCCAGGTTGCTGGGTATGCTATGAATTTAGGATCTTTGTTCTGAACGCTGGAAGCATATAGTGCTGCGTTTGAAATTATGTGATCGGGATCAGCTTTCTTAACCGCCTTTTCCCAAGCCTTCTTTGCTGCGCCTTTTCCCTTCTTGATTGGATAAGCTGCATAGAACTCATCAAATCTTTCGATCAATATATTAGGTTCATTTACAAGGTTATTTATTCCAAGGTTAAGGGTAGGACAATTTGATACAGGGGGGCTGGACAATTTGTCCGTGGGGGCAGGACTATTTGTCCGGCCATCCTCTTCATGCAAACACAATATATAGTTGTTAGATGTTTGTGACCCATTAGGTCTTGTTCTGCTTTCAATTTGTATTAATCCAACATCAACTAACTTGCTAATTTGCCTTCTAACATCTCTATCAGTCAATTCAGATAATTCTGCGAGGCGTTTATGGCTTGGAAAGCAATCGCCGCTTTCGCCATTGTGATGTTCCGCAATCCAATAAAGCACGATTTTAGTAGATGGTTTGAGTCCTTTTTGCTTCATTGCTAAAGCCGTCATTAAGTGAGACATATTTTACCCTTGTTTGTTAGGGCAGGGCCAAGTATTATGACCCTGCGTTTATACATTGCCTGTTTAGATTAACGCATTTACCTGCTTGACTAAAGCCCTCAGTTCACGCTGGGGGTTTTTTCTTTGATCAAAGTATATTCTGCAATCCGCTTTTGGCCGACTCTATCAGTGATGATTTCATGGCCCTCATCGCGCAGATCTTTGATCCTTGCGGCCAGCCGGTATATTCCAAGCTGGCGCAAAGCTGTCATTGGCTGAATGCATTTATGATCCCGCAAATGCTGCAATAATTGTTTGGTTTGGCTATCCATCTTTATCCTCCAAATAATTAGATAGTTTTTCCATCGTTGAATATTTTGGGTCTGTCGTGCCGTTTTTTATTTGCAACAGTGTGACCACATTTATGCCAGTGTTTCTGGATACTGACGACATATTCCGATCCTCTAACATTTCACGCATTCGATTTAATGATAATATATTACGGTTTTCCATACCATTCATTCCTGTTATTAAAATTTATAATTAAGCTTTACATAACAAATTGGCGAGTGTAAATAAGATTTACAAATTGAGGAGAAAATAATGCATAAGCATCCAACACCAATAGTTATTAAGAACGAGGTTTTGAAGGAAATGATCAAGACCGCACAGATCAATGGCATACCGGCATCTATTGTCGGTAAAATGATAATGGCTCTGAATACCGGCATTAAGAATGCAAACGCCTCACATGATCTTTTAAAGGAGTTTTTAGATCCAAAAGAGCCTTTGATTACGGATTTTAATTTGGAGGATTTATTTGATGTCTGATGCAATTAAAGCTTTATTAAAAGCACAAAGTGAAATGGGATCAGCCGTAAAGAGTAGCAAAAACCCGCACTTCAAAAGCAAATATGCTGATCTTGAAGCGGTGGTAAATGCCACGATGGGTGCATTCCATGCTAATGGCTTTGCGGTATTACAGCGCAACGATAAGGACGAAGAGGGGCATTTTGTGGAAACCAAGCTTCTCCATTCATCTGGCTTAGATTTCAACAGCAAGGTTTATTTGGTTTTGGGCAAGAACGATATGCAGGATCTTGGCTCTGCGATTACATACGCAAGGCGCTACGGGCTGCTGGGATTAGCAGGGATTGCGCCAGAGGATGATGATGGCAATGCAGCCGTGGCAAATAAGAAAGGCCCATCGATGGAGCTTGATTTAGATGCCAGAATTGATGCGGCCATTCAGTTCTATAAGAATTGTGATGCTGAGAAGTTCGCGGCCAATGAGGCTAGATTTAAAAAACTAATCAATAGTCAAGGCTTAACATCAGATCAATATGATGCACTATTTGATGCTCACAACAATCGCAAAGCGGAGTTAATGAAATGAAGAATATAGTAATCGCCGGCAATGTCACCAGAGACGCTGAATTGCGTGAGCATAAAGGCACACCCGTATTAAAGTTCTCTGTGGCCGTTCAAGATGGATATGGCGCAAATAAAAGCGTTCTATATTTTGACTGCGCCTATTGGGGCAAGGCAGCCCAAGCTATTGTGAGCTATGTGAAGAAGGGCATCAAGATTTCTGTCTCTGGTGAGTTTTCCATGCGGATGTATAACGACAAGCATTATCTAGATATTCGCGCTTCTGCTGTGACGTTGCTTGGCGGCAAGGCCAGAGAAGAAGTGCAGCATCAAGAACACGATGCACCCCAGCGCGATATAGATGATGAAATCCCGTTCTGATCATCCACATCTGCAAGTCACTATGCGCAGCGGAGCTTTAGAACCTGTTACGAAGCACGTTGCGTATATGATGGAAGATTACAGCGAAGGGCAGCTATTCAATTTAAAGCCGGTTGCCAATCGCTCCAATCCGCATCACGCTTTCTATTGGGCTACGCTCACAGGCGTTGTAAAGGCCACAGGGAAGTGGGCAACAAAGGATCACTTGCACAACGATCTGAAAATGCTTTGCGGCTATTATAAGAGCGTTATAAACGGCGTGACGGGCCAGATTTATTATGTTCCAGACTCCATTGCATTTGATAAGATGGATCAGAAAGAATTTATGGATTTCTTTGAGGCTGCTATGAGCAAGCTTAGTGAGGCGATAGGTTATGATCCAACTGCCAAATGAAAATGCCTTGATTAGTTTCTCTGGCGGTAGGACAAGCGGCTTTATGCTGCGTAAAATACTTAATGCAAATGAAGGTCAGCTTCCAAGCAATTATAAAGTAATCTTTGCAAACACGGGCAGAGAGATGCCAGAAACTTTAGACTTTGTGCAGCAATGCTCAGATCAGTGGAATGTGCCGATCACATGGCTTGAGTACAGAAAAGCAAAACCTAAATTTGAAGTCGTTAGCCATAATAGCGCCAGCCGCAACGGAGAACCTTTTGAGCAAGCAATAGAAAGCAAAGCCTCTAATCGGTTTCTGCCTAATCAAGCAATTCGTTATTGCACTCAGGAAATGAAGGTTCTCACAATCAAAAGATACTTAGTCTCGCTTGGCTGGAAAAGATGGATCAATACAGTCGGCATACGCGCAGATGAAGCTCACAGGGTAAAGCCATCTAAGGATAAAAGATGGCAGAACTGGTTTCCTCTTGCGGATGCAAAATATGGAGTCGCAGACGTAAATAAATTTTGGCGTGAAAGTAACTTTGATTTGCGTGTAATGAAAGGCGCGGGAAACTGTGATGGGTGCTTCCTGAAGTCTGAAGCAACTCTTGCGGCCATGTGGCGTGAGCATCCAGACCGAATGCAGTGGTGGGCTGATCAAGAAAAGAAAATTAAAAGCACATTCCACAAATCTAGGAGCTATGCAGAATTAGGCAGTTTCGTTGATCGTCAAAAAGATTGGATATTTGATGATGAGGAGTTTCTTTGCCAAGCAGATGATGGAGAATGCACTGGATGACTAATCTAGCAAATAAGCCACCGCTGGGCCTCAAGGCTCCAAAGGATAAGAAAAGCATCAAGTTCCTTGCATGGATACGCCAGCAAAATTGCTGCATCTGTGAGGCGTTTGGTGAAGTGCAGCGCAGCCCCACGCAAGCCCATCATCCCATCCACGATAGATTTGGCACTAGCAAGCGTTCAGATTTAAGCTGTATCCCGTTATGTGAAGGGCATCATCAGGGTCTTTTTGACACATCCAAAATCGCGCTCCATCGTGAGCCGAAGCTGTGGCGTGAAACATATGGGCCAGATTACAGCTATTCCCATGCAACCGAAATATAGAGAACTGGCCCTCGATCAGGATGACAATACACTTTTCTGGCTTTGATGCTATGAACCTGTTTGTCATCGCTTATTACGGCTCCCACTATGCCATCTAATCCCGCTTTAATAATGTTATCTAAATCTGGTTTGCTGGTATGACGCAGGGCATTGTATTCCGCTTCTAGCTTCTTGGTCTTTGACCAGCTTTTGGGAATATCCATAAAGGCTATGATTTCTACATGAACGGGCCTGGCAGTTGGATCTAGGTCATATTGCTTCATAACAGACCATGCCGCTGCTTGTATGCGCTGCTCATACAGCTTAGTTTTCGCTGGGGTATATGCCCTGCCAAACTTGGTGAAGCGTGGTCTGGCCTTTCCCTGCGGCTGTCCTGATACTTCTATTTCTACCTTATACATGGCGTGATCATATCAATTATTTATATTATGTCAAAGTGCCTAAAATTAGATATTGCAGTTATCAATTTTATATATTAAAAATATTCATGTTAAATGAGGAGATTGATATGAACCATCTTGATAAACTCCGCGCCATGCTGCGCGATATGGAAAACAGCCTTGGCATTTGGGGCGATATAATTGGTGGCCTCTGCATTTTTGGGATGCTGTTCATTGGCCTCTTTTTTGTCGGAGTATTCCAATGAGCTATAATTGCAAAGAATGCCGCGATACCGGCATGATCAGCTATTCCCATCAGCATAACTGGTTTGATGACCGTATAATGATCACAGAGGCTTGTGACTGCAACACAGAGCCAACCGATGCTGAAGTTGATATGCTCAACGCACGGCTTAAATCTGCCTCTCTCTATGGCACGTTAGATGAAATCATAGAGATCGTGCAGGGCATCAAACACACTCCAACGCGCAACCAGTTATGGCGCAGCTATGGAGTGATCAATGACTAAAATGACCTTGGCTGAACCCGTTTTCATGGCGTTTGTCATCTTTTCATCACCAGATGAATGCAAGGCGTTTTCTGAATATTATAATCTAGAGAGGCTTTTTCAGCCTCAGTGCGTAGAAATGGGCGGTGAGGCAGATTACCGCCGCCCTATCCCAAACATCAAACCAAAAACACGGCCATCAGATGCATCACGTTGATTTATGCTCTGGCATTGGCGGCTTTGCATTAGGCTTTGAGTGGGCGGGATTAAGCAAGCCTGTGTTATTTTGCGACATTGAGCCGTGGAGCCGCCAGGTATTAAGAAAGCATTGGCCTGATGTGCCCATTGCTGAAGATGTGAAAGAGTTAGCAAATGACCCAGATAGAAATGTTCCCGACTGCGACATCATCACAGCAGGATACCCCTGCCAGCCCTTTTCACTTGCCGGGGAGCGCAGAGGCACAGAAGATGACCGACATATCTGGCCGTACATACTTTCCATTATTCAAGCCAAACGACCCGCTTGGTGCGTTTTCGAGAATGTTTATGGGCATGTCTCTATGGGCCTCGACGAAGTGTTATCTGACTTGGAACGTGAAGCCTACGCCACAAGGCCGTTCATTGTTCCAGCTTGCGCCGCAGACGCTTCGCACAGACGCGACAGAGTTTGGATCATCGCCAGAAACGTGGCCTACGCCGACAGCGAGCCAAAGGGGGAGCCGGTCAGAGGATCTCATAGTAAACAGATCAACAGTGCAGCGGCGGGAAAGTGGGCAACAGCGCGGGATGGATTTACAGACCGCAGCCAAGATGTGGCCCACGCCCAGAGCTTGCAGCGCAATGGCAGCGGAAAACATACACAACAGGGTCAACGACAAGAATCCCAACCTGGAGACAATCGTAGCTCGGACGATATGGCCTACACCGCAAGCAAGCGACAACAGGGATCGAGGCTGCATGGAAGACCCCAGCATTCAGCGCAGAATAAAGATGGGCAAGCAGATCGGCTTGACAACGGCAGTCAAGGAAAAACGCAGTTCTGGCTCCCTGAACCCCCAGTGGGTAGAGTGGCTAATGGGATACCCAGAAGGGTGGACAGACTTAGAGGATTAGGAAATGCTATCGTGCCGCAGATTGCACAGCGCATAGGTGAAACAATTAAATATATAAGAGAAGAATAATGGAAACTTGGGCAGAAATCCGCAACCGTCACCAGCAAGAAAAAATTGCTTTGGTAAAATCCCTATCTGATCATTACACTTATGCACAGGCTGCAAGAATTTTGGAATGGGATGCAAGAAGCCTTGTCAGATTTTGTCATTATTGGAAGATAAATTTCAAACGCAGCAAAAAAGAAGGATACATTGATGCAGAGCCTTACATCAGTCGATCAAGGACATTTGCGGTTTCTGCGGGTTCAAGTAGATCGTCTACAAGATGAAAGCTTCCGACTTGATCCGCACCCTAACGTCAAACAAGATTTGCAACGTGCCAGATCAGAATTAAAATCATTTATCAAAACACTCCAGAAAGAAGGAAAGAATATTCATGGATGAAAGCCTATTAGCCGCCAAGATGATGGAAATGGCAAAAGAAGATATGAAATACGTCAAAGCCAGCGGATCATTCGGTAACGATCCAAATTTTGGTAAAACTAGGCAATTCCTGCAAAAGCAAAGAAGGGGCGGTCATAAGGGCAGACCAAACGGTTACAAAGTCAAAATATATGAACGCTTAGAAAAAGGTATGTCTGTGGACGATATTGTGGCAGAATTAGGCTGCACCCGTAATATCGTTAATCGCTATAGGCGAATGCGGATTGCGGAACAAGATGCCGCCCCCTCCCAAGCGGCATAGATGAAGGGTAATACCTTCTCCCCCGTCACTGCCAATCTCCTCCGTAGTGGCGGGGTTTTTCGTGGGGCCAGCAAGTTCATCACAACCCTGTCACAGTTTCCTATGAGCCAGCCCCGACTTATCTTTATGACCAATCCTTAACGGCAAAGCAAGGGCAAGCTTTTCTTGCATATGAATTATGCCCAGATATTTCTTTGATGCTAGGAAACTTGGCGCTGTATTCCACAATTAACTCACGCAAAGCTTCTTCTTGCTCTGGCGTGAAGTTATCCAGAAAAGCATCGTCAGCACAGCCGCCACGGCCACCTACTAGGCTTACCCCTATAGATGACTTGTTTCGGCCTCTACAGTGCGCCCCTGATTGCTCTACGGGCCTACCATAGCCCACCGAGCCATCGCGGTGAATGATTGCGTGATAGCCCACATTTCGCCACCCGCGCTCCTCAACGTGCCAGCGCCTAATCTCTGCGACTACATCTTCAACAGACCGATCAGCATACCAGCTTGGATTTGTTGCAGTGCAGTGAATTATAATCTCGTTAATCTTTCTCATTTGGTTAAGCCTTTCTGCTTTTCATATGTCCTAAGACCGCCAATGCCTAACATGCCGCCAAGAACAGTCAAAAGCGTTCCCATGTCAAACTCTGGCAAAGGCGGGATTTGTGTGCCCGTTAGCGCAACGACAAAAAGGGCAACAGGCTGACCAATAAAATGCCAACCAAAAGCAAGCCCACAGATCCAGCCAATGAAAGGACGCCAGCCACCTTTAAAAGTGCTTCCACTTGCCGCTTCTGCTGCGTTGACTTGTATTTGAGCGAGGGCCAAGTCTTGCGCGTGACGCTGTGACATCGTGGCAATCTCGTGCGCGAGTTTTGCTTTCTCGTCGGCATCTGGAATGAACTTGTCTAAAAGACCAGTTACGGGTGCTATCAGTTTATCAATCATTTCCTACTCATCCATGCTGTGGTTCCCATGTAAGCGCCAACAATGCCCGCGCCGCTAATGTAGAACAGATTAGAAATATCGCTAAGAGCCTCTATACGATCCACTGGCATCGCAAACATAGCAGCCGTGAATGCACCCATGCCGATTAGAGTCCAGCGAGCCATGCGTAATTGTGCCAAGTGCTTTCTTAATGCATCTTCAGTTTCACGAATTTCTTTGGCTCTCGCCATCTCTGCATCAGAAACAATGCCATCATTATCCATATCATAAGCATCATATTTGCTTTGATCTTCAAGCTTCTTTGCTGACATATCAAACCTCTATGTTAATTTTAGTTCCTTGTGGCCGATCTGCATTTGTCTTGCGGCCAAACCTATCATAACTCTCCTGCAAATCAAATCTCTGCTTTGCGAGCGCCTCTAAGTGCGTGTGATTAGCCCTATGCTCTTTCTCCACCCTCTGTTCTGCTAAGTGCGTTTCTATCCGCTGGCGGCTCTGAGTTTGCTGGTGAATATCTGACTGCACGTTAAATGGCAAAGATCCTATGCCGCTTAAACCATCACTCATAACCGCCCCTGCTTCGCTAAAATAATCACAATCGTAATGCCCAGCATAATCGTGACAATAATTACAGCGCCGCCATAAATAATAATCCTCTCGACCATCTTCGCTTTTCGTTTTCTCTCAGCTTCTATCTTAGCCTTGCGATCTTTCCTTGCTTGAACCCTTATGGCTTGCAATTCACCCCAGGCGGAAAAGCCTCTGGTGGCAATTACGATCTGACGCAATTCTTCTTCTGCGTCCTTGGCCCTTTGCAGATTAACAAAAGTCTCCATAGCATTCTCATCCGATCCAGAGAAAAGGCTGTTCTTCTTCTTTTCATGGGCTGCGCGTAAATCATCCACGCCATCGAAAAACTCACCAATCTGCTTGGTGACGTTGACAAGTTCCTTGCCCGCAGAAACAGCAGATTTTACCGCCGCCAGTGCTGTGAATGGATCTATCATGTATCCCGCCCCACCAATACATAATTAGGGCATTTTGCCTCTGGCATTGTTCTGATGACCCTTGGATAATGATAATAGAACGAAGGCGGCGGGCATCTATAAACACAAGCCTTATACATCACCCCGAAAGGATACATACCAAAGGCAATCGATGTTAGGGCGCAGATCATGGCCCCATCATACCATATTTTATCGGGAAGCTAAATTCTGCAAATCACGCTGCATTTGCTTTTGATCGTTACGCACTTCTTTTAGCAACTCATGCATCATTTCAGTCTTTTGCTCTAGCAATTCAATCTTTTTGGTGTTGGTAAGGATATTACGAACAACCCACCAAAGACCGGCCAAAGCAGCGGCTATAACGCCCCATATTATAGTTGCAAAGTTCTCCATGAAGCGCATTTCAACCTCTACTTGATGACCCGCATATAGCACTGATCTGCATTTACTTTAGCCAGATATATCACATCATGGCCTGATGCTGTATCTATAATTTCTGCTGGCCCTGTCCACAAGCTACTATCACCGCTGTATTCTGGCTCATCTGCGCTTATTAAATCACCAGAAGCGTTATATCTATCTATTAAAATAGGATATTCGCCATCACTTCTTTTATATATCTTACTCTGCGTCAAACCGCCGCTTGAGTTATAGCTGTAGCTTCTAAGCATTTCGCTATCTGACTGACCATCAACATAAAGGCGCAGATTGCTGCTTCCTATGCTTTCTAAATCAACGCCATATCTATTAGTTGATGCTGATGATATTTCATTTGGTACAGATCCAATAATATCCGTTAGCGCCTCTATGCTGTTGAATACTACGCAAACGCTTAATTGCTCATCACGATAGCTAAAGACAAGCTCTTGCACAGATGGAAAGACAAGAAAACTCATCTGGTTTAATGCTGATGAATGCTGTCCGAATTTATTAACCCAACTCATTAGACCACCGTATATGTGCCATCAGTGCCAGTTCTGACAACCTCTGAGCCATTAGAATTAATGACAACAAGACCAGAAAGGCCAGCCGCGCCATCAAATGAGCTATCACCGCCCGCGCCGCCTACACCCAAATCATACACCATTGACCCGCCAACAGCTACATAATCAGTCTGCGTCTGCTCTGATCCAGCTAAACCGCCTTCACCTTTATTACCAGAGCTATCATATTGATCTGGATTATCGCCACCAGCACCAGATCCCCCAGCAGCAAAGCCTGTGCCAGCAGCGCCGTTTGTTTGTTGCGCGCTTTCACCGCCAGATGTACCAAAGTTCTCAGAATAGCCTTGGCTTGTATCTGCGTTCTGACCAGCCGATCCACTATTGCTGTAATAAATCGCACCGTTATCACCGCCAGCGCCGCCGTTTGCCGTGTATGTGGTGCCGTTATATGTTAAAGTGCTATTACCGCCATCTGCTGCTGATCCAGATCCAGCCCCATTGAAAACACCATAACCACCGCCGCCGCCAGCCCCCAATAGCTTCCAAACAATATATCTTGCTTGGAATGTGCCACGAAACTGCGACATCTTAATAGTTCCCGATTGAGGAACAGTTGTGTTATTTCCACTTACAGCCGCTTCGTATGTATTGCTCCGATAATATTCAGACAGAGAAATGGGATTAGACCCACCAAACTCAGTCTGGATCGTAGACATAGAAATTGGGCCTGTGGAAGAAATAGCCATTAGATAGTTCCAAGCGCCGTTATATCGCCAACACAAGTTAAAGCGCCAGCAGATGATAGTTTCATCTTAGCCGCACCGTTATATTCAAACGTCAAATCATTCCCAGAAAGGTCTAGCTTCCAATTCCCAATAATCGGATGAAAGTTGTTATTTGTGGCGTCTAATTCACCTATGACGATCCACTGAGCGCCATCATAGATTTGCAGTTTATTCGTATCCGTTTCAAACCAGAGCATATAAGCTGATGGGCTTGACGGAGCGCTTGCACCAGAGTGAAGAGTTTTAAGCGTATCAAAGGCATTGTTGATAGCAGTTCTTGCTGATGCCGATGTTACGTTTCCGATTGTTAAGCTATTCTGTGACATTAGTAACCTACCGTTGCTGAAAGAACTGTGATGGCTGGTGATACTTCGCTATTGGTTGCGTTTAAGTTTACCCTAAATTGGAAGCCTCTGCCAACCACTTGCTGACCAATAGCATTTTCCCATGCGCCCCATGTTGGTGAAGATGATGGATTATCTGCTGTGGATCTTACCTGAACAGCCGTTGAGAAGTCACCAAATGCAGCACCTTCGTTTGTCCAATCATCAAAGTTATCAGGCCAAGTATCCCAATTCTGCGGGATGTTATCAAAGACAGAAGCAGAATCGATGTGCCGCGCAAAGGTTACGCTGCCAGTTGTGGTGGCCGTTCTGCTTGATCCTAAATCAATGTAATCTGCGCCATTGTTATCTGTTTGTGAGCCAGACAGATTGCCACCAAAATAATAAATACCACTTGGTGCAGCCGCAGAAGTATCGTTGATGCGTAACTCATCTGGGTTTGGCGAAGTATCAACAGTGATGTTGGTGTTGCTGATGCCGGTATTGCCAGCAAATGTATGCGCCCCGCTTTCTGTTTGCGTTACAGCCACGCCCAAAGTTGGCAATGAAGCAGCAGGAATAACAACAAAAGCCGCATTGTTTGACGGGTTTCCAGCCTTGTCATATGCCTTAATTAAGAATGTTCCCGATCTAGCGGGTACTGTGGCGAATGTGGCGGGCCTAGCAACGCGATTAATAGCAATGTTGGAGTTACCACCCCAAAGCGCGTTTGCATCACTGGTGGACGCTGTGGTTAAGTCTGACGAATACTTTATCTGATAGTAAGATAAATCTAAATCAGCGATTGGCTCCCACTGCAAAAACAACGTGCCGCCAGAAACCTCAAAGATAAAATCATTGCTGACTACATCTGCTGGTGGCGTATCCAAGGGAGCTAAGAGGAAATTAAGCAAATAGCTATATTCGCCCTTCACGCCAAATGTATTAACGCCTCTTACTCTGGCATCATAATTAGCTTCATCCAGATCAAGAACACTATACCGACCAAGGCCACCGGTTCCTATGTTTAGATAATCGCCAGTATTTGCCACCCTATATTGAACCTCTACACGATCAATCCTAGAGGCGTCTGCTGCTGTTACGTCTAGCTGTAGCTCACGCAATAGCTTTTCGCTCACAACCTTAAACACCCCGCCATATTCATTAGATGTGGCAATGGCTACGGGTGGAACCTCAAATGGGCTGAGAAGCGTTGTGTTATCACGCTCATATACAATCCCATCAGATATATCATCAAAGACGCTTGCTGATATTTCACGCAGTACCAAATCACAGCGCAGATCGTTATCTTCTTGCAATCCAAACGTCCATTGCACCACTTCATATTCTTTATTTGTCCAGCCAAATCTGGCGATTGTCATCTTAACAATATCACCAACCTGAACTTGAAACGCCCTCATTCCCAGCGAAACTTGAACGGTTAGCTGCTGACGGTTGCGCTCAAGCGTAATAAGAGCCAGCCGCCTTGCTATGTCAAAGCTATCGGTAAAGGGCAAATCTAGGTCATAAGTGCTGATCTGATTGTTGTCAGCAGTTCTAAATGCAGTATTGGTGACTTCTGCATAGTCTGTAGGCTGATAGTCTGTTGCTGGCCCTCTAAATACGCCTTTAACCGTGTTGAAGTTATCCCTGCGACTATGGCGGGTGGAAACTTGCACATTAGAGCGCAAATCATCCTCAGTGAATGTAATAGTGGGCGCAACGTAATGACCGGCTTTCATGCGCCACTTGCCTTGACCATACCAGATCAACCCAGCCATTGCGGTTAGCATATCCATCATGTGATCGTGCGGAGTTACCGCCGTGGTAAATGATCCATCCATAGTGAAGCGCAAGCCACCCGTTTTAGTGGACGCTGGATCTGCGTTATTCACATCGTAATTCTTATATTGGCAAACATCAGCCGCAACTGTAACCGCATCATCATCAATCGATGCAGACCCTTCGCCAAGACCATAAGAAGCACTTGTTATGTAATCCCGTAGACAAAGCGCAGGATTATCTGACCATGCTGTGCTGGCTGATCTAGGATCATAGACCTTCTTGCCCTTAATTATGCAAGTCATCTCAGGAACGCCATTCGGGAAGGCATCAGCGTCAAATTCCATGCGGAAATAAGCATAAGCCACGCCCTGCAACTTATGGTCTTGCGTCCATGCTACACCACCAGAAATAAGGGCTGTTATTGCTGTATTATTTTCTGTGCCGCCTTTGCGCTGATAAATCCGCACATAATCATTATATCTGGTGCTGGTTGCGCCAGTTTTAGTAGTGGCAACGGTTGGCTTATAGTAAGTGTCACCATTGCTATCTGTATCGGTTGTGAGCGTAAGCGCCTCATCATTGAAATAGAACGTGCTAAATTCTTCGATTTCATGCCCAGCAAAAGCAACAACTCTGTGAAGGATTTTGTTATTAACGCCTGATACGGCATCAAATACAATCGCACCGCCAACCTTAGTTTGACCATATATAATCTGATGATTTTGCGCAGACCCCCTAGACGAAATCTGATAGCCACGATTGGCCGCGTTTGATCCCGTTGATACGTTTGGAATGCTTGGCTTTGGTGTAAGTGCATTAAGAGCCGCACCCATAGCCGTAGTAACCAAGAAGTGCGTCATTATTGAGCCGCCAATCAACGCGCCAGTAAAACCAGCCGTTGCGGTACTCATAATTGCCATGCCAGCAGAAATAGCCATCAGTCACCTATATATTTCTGATAAACACGTTCTACCATATTATACTTTAGATATTCCATCAGTTTATCAAATGGCCTGTGCGTCTTAGTGTTTATTGTCATCACAGAAACGCCTTCTTTCTTTAAGCACTTCTCAGCGAACTTAACTAACTTTACACCAGTTAAGCCTCTGCGCCAATCCTTGTGAAGGTATAGCACATCATTCACCGCAAACACATGATCCTTATAATGCAAATTCATGCCTATAATTAAAACAAAGTAACCAACCAGCTTTTGGTTTTCTCGCGCCGTGTAAATGCGTAACTGGTTTTCCTTCTCTAGCTCCTGATACGCTTCCCAATGCGGGTTTAGCTTAATCTTGTGCTTATTGATTGCTATTTCTTGCCAGTGTAATTCTAGGAGATGTTTTGCGTCATCAGCGCAAGAAGCCAGAAATTCTTGCTGGAAGTTAGGCACCAGCCCTGCCCCAAGTTATCTGAAGGTCTTGCATCCCCTCAACGAAATCAAACCCCTTATCATCAGGATATATTGATTTCTGATATTCAGATGTAAACCGGCCAACTCTAGGGCGCTCCAAATCAATCAGTTTGTTTTCTGCCGATAGCTGCAAGGTGCTGGCATCTGGCCCTTCATCAATCGATAGCTGATCCATATAGCCAGTGAATATTTCTGTAAGGCTGGTTTTGTTAGCTTCCAAGATCATGCGACCGCCAGTTTGCAGCAGAATATAAACCGGCGCATCAGTTGCACTCGTTTGATCTTCCAGCCGCCCTTCTTGGAATAGACCAAAGAATATTTTACATGTGCGGCCCTGATATTGCTCTGTGAGCGCCAAAGAGATAACTTCGCTAGGAACAGAGCTTAATGTTAAAGAAGCGCCTCTAGCGGCTATTTCTGTGGTTTCCTCAATGACTGACACATCAAGCATAGTGCCAGTGCCAAAATATTCGTTGCCTTCATAAACCAGAGTGCCTTGACCTGTCCAAAGGCGCAAAACGCGGTTGTAGACGTTGCCATCTGCCGCTTCAAACGTACCATCATCAAAGTTAAGCTCTACCGAAAAAAACGGAAAGATAACGCTATCTTCAAGATTAACGGTTACACCACCAGACAGGTCACGCGACATTATTCAGCCTCTTCTTCCGATGCCTTTTCAACTTCCTGAGCGAGCAGATTTACGGCCATTTGCCGTCCTAAAGCAAGGCTGTTAGCTGTAAACTGATTGATCCGCAGCTTATTGTCGAAATCGTTTAAGTGATCGACATAAACTTTTGCTTCATCAGACAAATCATCAACAAGATATTCTTTATCATTGATGGTAACGGTTGCTTTTTGGTTTTTAGCCATTACGAGTCTCCTTTATGTTTAAGAGTTAGCTGCGATTGCAGCGTTTACGGCAGTCATATCTTCTGTAGTCCAGAAGTCTTTTGCAACCATCAACTGTAGATGCTCTACATTGCGTGATACAGTGTCAGCCCAATCGGCATCTTCCATGTCCTCTGGTTGCCCAGCGTTTAACAAGTCAACAGAGTGACCCATTGCTGTGTAGTGTTGTGCGATTTCTTCCGAAGTTGGTGTATCAGTCATGTCTTTCTCCTTTTTTGACTTTTACGGGTTTTCTAGGGCAGTGATCCGTGCCTCTAGTTCTTGAATAGTTTTAACAAGCAGTGGCACTAGTTTGGCTTGGTCAATGCCTTGGTAGACAGGGTTGCCATCATCATCGACCTCGTTGTGTGTGCCTGTGATTGCTTCTGGGACTACTGTTTGAACTTCATGTGCTAGAAAGCCATCTACTGTAGTGTCTGCGTCAGCGATAAAGTTAAACCGTTTAGGCTCTAACTGCTTGAGGCGTGCTGTTGCGCCTGTCAGTTCAACTACGTTTTCTTTTAGGCGGTGGTCTGAAGAGGTGTTGTAGGCTGTTGCTGAGCCATTTACCACTATATCCCCAATTTTACCGTTTGGGTTAAAAAACTCCGCAAGACCTTGGTTGCCCGTACTTGTTGTGCTTAACTTAAGAATACTTCTGCCGTTGGTATTTGGATCAAATGCTGCGCCGCCTGCACTACTTGATGGTACAGCAGCGCCACCTGAGAATATTACATTACCAGAGCTGTCAATATACAACCTAGGATTACCATCCCCATCCGACAGCACGATGTTGTTGCTTGAGGTGCGGATGTCTAGGCCGCCTTGGTTGCCGTTGTAGCGTCCAAGGATGGTGTTGTTGTTGCCAGATGTGACCGTTTCACCAGCAGATGTTCCAATAAAAGTATTATATTGACTTGTTGTGTTTGCTCCAGCGTAACCACCTATATAAGTGTTTAAACCAGATGTTGTATTTGAATACCCAGCGTTTCTACCCAAAAACGTATTAGTTGCACCCGTAGTACTACTATACCCAGCCAGATAGCCCACGGCAGTGTTGTTGTCTGCGGTGGTGTTACCATACAATGCGTTTGTTCCAAAAGCTGTGTTAGAGCTGCCAGACGTATTACTTCCTAAAGTTTCACGACCAAACGCTGCGTTTACAGTGCCTGTCGTGTTGAGATACATCGCCTGATACCCCACTGCCGTGTTGTTTGATGCGGTGGTGTTGGAGTAGAGGGCAGTCACACCTATCCCCGTATTAAAACTGCCTGTGGTAGTGCTTCCCAATGCACCTGTTGCAAAAGCCGCATTAGAACTGCCTGTAGTATTACTTTGAAGTGCCGCTAAGAAACCATTTTGCTGACCAAAGGCACTGTTGTAATTACCTGTGGTATTACTTAAAGCAGCATTTACTCCAAAAGCGTCTATATGTCCTGATGTGTTGTTATAAGCAGCGTTAGCACCTACCGCAGTATTACCTGATGTTGTATTGACAAGTAAAGCATTTGTGCCAAT
>Ga0181395_1000099_pt1 | contig 31921 bp, 55 predicted proteins | sample 18SPOviralmetaG_FD_130124 | JGI IMG/M metagenome (GOLD analysis project Ga0181395, IMG submission 130124) | Marine viral communities from the oligotrophic San Pedro Time Series (SPOT) site, San Pedro Channel, CA, USA - 18 SPOT_SRF_2010-12-16 | ecosystem: Environmental > Aquatic > Marine > Strait...
ACCGTCCATAGCCATCTCTAGTTGTTTGCGTCTAAGCCCTTTAATGGCCTCAAAGCGACCTCTATCAATGGCAGCCTTGAAATCGGGGTTATTTCTATACCTATCCTCTATAACATCTTCGGAGCAGTTAAAGAACTTACCCAACTCTATGAAGCTACAGTATGAACGAGATAACTCCTCTACCTCTACTAAGTCAAATTCAATCATAGGTCTGCCGCGTTTACGATTTGTCATCTCAATTATCCATTAAAAATTTATGTGGTGTATTATCGCTCCCCTTCCAGGATTGCCATTCGGTGCACCCCCCCCTCTATCGCTCTCACCGATACCCGCTAGGCTTTGTGCGCGCGCGTATGCGGGAGAATATCGGGCAAGTAATACGATTAGGTGAGTATATAGGGAAAGCGCTTAGAAAGGCAATGGCGCGTTATAGTTGAAATGATATTATGGCGAATGCTCAAATATATAATTTAATGTTTTTGGTTTGTTTTGAGTAAATAGCGGGCAAAAAAAAGCCGTCAATTAAGACGGCCGTTTAGTGTTTTGTTATATGTTTTTGTATATGGGTAAAGGTAGCAGACTCCAAAAGTGAGGGCAGCTAATCCCAAAAGCCGCGCCATTCGTTTTTAATTTGGTAAACAATAGCGGCAGATATATATAACGCGATGAACAGATAAAACAAGTTATTAGCTAACATCTCTTAATACCTCGCGCATCTCTTAACAGTCTATACGATAGAACGACAGCCGTTTTGAAGTCACGCTTGGTTTCAAACATTCCCAAGTGTTGAGGTTTATTATCGACTGTGCGCGATAACACATAATAATGCTGTGACTGCGTGAAGCTGTAAACATCTGCGCCTACTTCACAGTTAAGTATCTGGACAGCTTTTTCACATTCTTTAATTGTCACTCTCATAATCTCACCTTTGTATTGTATCATTTAAGTTATTGATAAACATCTTACTTTTAAAAATTGCCAGCACCTAATAGTTGGTGCTTAATCATATTTAAGTCGATTTGGCGTATCACTTCGATATTGTCTCGGCAATCGTCTAACCACTTGCAATCGTGTAGTAGTTCTTCGCCTAGAATGTAGGCGACCATATTTGCTAGTGCTTCGGGGTTACTTATATCGCAGTGGCGCTCACCGAACATTTCATCTTCGTATTCTTGGACAAGTTTAATTGCTTGCCAAGTATCAGCGCCTAGCCATTGCTCGGCCTTATAAGTGCCGATAATAAAATAGTCTTCGTTTAGCAAGTAATGGTGCAAATCGTTGCTGTCATTATCTAAACCGATACCGCTATCTAATTGCTCGATAATGTATTCTTTAACGTCATTTTTTAATCTGTTCATTTTTAAACCCCTTTTATAAGTAAATAAAGATAAGCGGGGCGACAAGCACTAAAACCGCGCCCGCAAAGCCCGCTAATACATCAGTAAAACTCAATTCGTCTATCATTTTTTCAGTATGGTTATACGTTGCGCAGCTTTTGCTTTTGCTCGCATCGTATTTATACGCGCCGTTTTTGAAATCGCTCGTTATCATTAGAAGGCCTCGCATAAGTCTAAAAATCTTTGTTTAGTATCGGCTTTATTCCCTTGGCTGTGAGCAACCCAAAGAGAGCGACCCTTAACACCAACAAAGCGCGACAATTGCGAGCCGCATAAAACCCATTGGCCGCGCTGTAATTTAATTTGCCCGCTGATAACTGAATCGCCGTGCACCCATAAATCTATCGGTTTAATAAATTTCATTTTTTTAACTCCCCTTATATGACTGTATAAATGTGGTGAGCGCCTTCCCATATTTGGACGGTTTCGCCGTTAGCTTTAAAAGTTAAAACGCGCCCACCGTTATGCGATAAGATCACATTCTCATAACGGGTCTTAATCATTCGCTCAACGTAAAGCCAGTTTCGGCCTTGGATTTTTGTGCTGATATAGTGCTGTATTTTCATCTTATAAACTCCCACGGGCTACGCCCTAAATTGATTGAGTTTTAATAATAGTCTAATAATTTCAATTAATCACCCTTTTTTTTTAAATTATTCAGTGTTTATTAATTCCGCACGGCGCGACAATATGCCCACATTAAACGGTATTTTTTCTTGTTTCATTTATACGCCTAATTTTTTTCGGCTTTTTTCTGGCTAAAAAAATACTGTATATTTATCCAGTACTGTATAAATTCTCAGTACTGTACAGATATACAGTATGGGTCAAAAAATCCACACACCCCCCCAGCGGATTCAAGAAAAAAGCTCCCAAAATTTCAAGAGAATACCTCCCAAAATTTCAATGAAAGACCTCCCAAAATTTCAGGCAGTGACAAAAATTTAGTTGGCAAAAATAATTATTTATTGCAACTAACTTGCAATTGCGCGTATAAACTATATAATGTTTAAATAATTTAAAGAGCAGGGATTAAAAAATGAGAATTACTAATAAGCAAATATCAGCAAGAATAGAAAGAGAGTTTGGCATTCCACATATCAATGTCTTTGTAGATTACGCGACAGGTCATAGCTTTTTTTACAGTGATGATGATGCAACTGCTGAGTGGTTAGGTCTTTGGGAAGAAACAACTACAGGTGCTTACAGATTAAACAGTTACACTCTTGATGAATGGCTACACGTTTTTAATGTTATGCGACCTAAAATAGTCAAAACTTTATAATACAACGGGGCGCAAGCCCCACAACCAAAAGAGGGTTAAAAAATGTTCATAAAGGCAACTCAAAAAGATATGGCAAAGTATACTCTTAAAGAATTAATAGACTTCACTGAAAAAATGCAAGATAAAGCTGAAGCTCTCACGCCACGATTGCAGCGCACCACGGGAATGGACAAGTGGTATAGAAATTCCTTACCAGTTTTGTGCGGCGAGATACAAAAAAGGCAATTAACAGCTAAAGATAGAGGCGAAATATATCCCGTCTTTTCATAATCAATTAATAGGGGCAAAAGCCTTAAAGGGTAAACAAATATGTATGCAACAATAATTGACGAAGTTTCTTGTTACGGAGCTATAGATAGCGATTCAGTTATCGTTATGGCTTTTGATGATGAAAACTATGACGGTATTTCTGAGTCTAGCTTCAACACTTGGAGCGAAGCAGTCAAAGAGTGCTCTGATTACGCAAAATCAGTAGGAACAACATTAATTCAATTAGAGGCAGAATAATGCAATACACCACAGCCAGCCAGTACGCTAAATTTCACGGTATGAAGTCATTGAAGGAAGTAGCCGATATGACTAATCAATCGTCTGAGACTCTAATTAATTGGTACAAAAAGAAGCGCGAATTGTTCGAGGTCGTTATAGTTGGCTGCGTAGTCACTAAACGAATGAATGAGATGGAGCAGGAAGTAGATGGCGATTAAGAGAGATGCAGCAGATAATTGGTTTTCAAAATGTGTCCGTGAGCGCACTAATTACACCTGTGAAGTGTGTTATAAGCAATATGACCGCAGCTCGACTGGTCTGCATTGCTCTCATTACCACGGTAGGGCAAATAAATCCGTTAGATGGCACGGTGACAATGCCTTCGCCCACTGTTTCGGCTGTCACCAAAAAATGGGAGCAAATCCACACGAATTCCAGCTCTGGACAGAGAATATATTAGGTTCTGGCAGGTATGACCTACTAACTGAACGCAAGAATGATACCAATATGGGCAAGCAGATGCACAAAGATAATAAAGCGGGTCATATTGCGAAGCATTATAAAGAACAACACGCCATATTGTCAGAAAAAAGGGCAGATGGTGAAACTATGTACTTAGACTTTGAGGATTACTTGTGAGCGCAGTTAATAAGTTTAGAGAAAAGCAAAAAGAAAAAGGCAATGCCGAAGTGCGTGGTCTATATTGTAAAAAAGAATGTCACAAAGACATCAAGTCACATATCAAACACATTTTAAGATTACACGATAAAGGGATAACCGATGAGCAAATCCGTAGTAGACTGGCTAGAATTGATCTGGAAAATTGATCTACCTAGCAACTCCAAGTATGTAGCAAGTTATCTTAGAACTTATATGAATATGAAGCGCGACCTTTGTTGGCCGTCAGTTGGTCGTATAAGCAAGGAAACTGGGCTATCTGAGCAAACAGTAAGGGCGCATATTAAGAAGCTAGAGGCGGCTGGGTGGCTTACAGTTGATAGAAGTGAAGGCGGGCATAGTGGCACAACAAATCGCTATAAAGCGACCATACCTGATACCCCTGCAACCATTGCACCCCTGCAACCATTAGACCCCACCCCTGCAACAGTTGCACCCCTACCCCTGCAACCATTAGAGGGGAATAAACAATACAATAAACAAGTGAATAAACAATTATTAAATAAAGAGATTCCTGATGAGTTAGCTGCGGCTGCAACAGCGTACTGGCTCAAGAAGGGCGCGAGCTTCGATATGGAAGAACAATGGCTGCTATTTACTTCTCATCATCAGGCTAAAAAGACTAATGTCCACAACTACGCAGCAGCGTGGCGAACGTGGTACGTCAATGCCGTTAGGTTTAACGCTAATCGACCTGAGAAAAAAGAAAAGATTTTCAATAGATTAACTGATGATTCGTGGGCAAATGGCTTTATTGATAAATAATTTAAAATAAAGTTTGACAAATGCTAGATATGCGCGTAATCTTATAAACATCAAGTCATCAAATGCAAAGGGAGCATAAAAATGATAAACGATAATCCAGCACGAGTAGCATCTCCAGAGTCACCAGTTGAGCCAGACCTTAGAAAATTGAAGTACGATTTTTTACACAATTATCTAGATACTGATAATACTGACTCTGCCTTTCACGAAGCCCTAGAAGATCGCATTTTTGAGAGCGGCTTAATCCACCACTGGCTGCGTAAGCTATACACTCATAAAGCTGACCAAGTGCAGCTAGATATGCAAGACCTTTTAACTGATTTTGTATCTGACTACATTGAGGCGAAGCTATGAAAACTAAAGAATTGGAGGGTGCATTAGTTGATGAGTCTATCGGTGACGCTCACTCACATAAAGAGTGGGAAGGCTGGCTAGAAGCAAACCTAATGTCGATGATGGCTGACTATGCTCGCGAAGCTGGTTATCCAACTGGTTATGAGTTCGGCAAGGCTATGGAAGCAATGGCGCTAGAGATTTGGCAGCTAATGAATGACAAGCAGCAAGACGAAGGAGTACCGTTCTAATGGCTATGTATACTTGTGATAACTGTAATGAGTTAAAAGACGATGACTGGTCGCCTTGCTCCGCAACTAAAACGATGGACTGGGTTTGCGAAGATTGCTTGCCAGAAGTTGAAGAAGAAGAAAATGGGTAGGGAGAAAGAGTTTAGTCCTGTTGATTTTGAGCATCGCGGGACTGCTTACCAAAAGCATCACGATAGAATGGTAGGCGGCTCAAAAAGGTTTGTATCTGATACGCCTTGCCCTAAATGCGGGGAGTATCTGAGAAGGTGGCGCAAACAAAGAGAAGACCAAAAGACTTCATCTTGTGTTAGCTGCTCGCAGATAGCAAAGAATAAAACAGCCGATACGGTTAAATGCGATAAACGCAGAGCAATAGAAGAACACCAAAACAAAATGGGAGATTACGATGACTATCTATAAGAAAATAGCAACAGCACGAACTAAGCTACAATCTATGCCGCTAAAGAAATCAGGGCATAATAAGTTTGCAGGGTACAACTACTTCGAGCTAGGTGACTTCTTGCCAGCTTGTAACGATATATTCGCAGAGCTAGGCTTATGCGATGTTATTAGCTTCGGCACTGAGTTAGCTACACTTACTGTATACGATACTGAGACTAGCGAGAGCGTAGTATTCAGCTCACCAATGGCATCAGCCAACTTAAAAGGCTGTCACGATATTCAAAATCTTGGCGCGAGCCAGACCTACCTACGCAGATACTTATGGCAAACCACTATGGGTATGGTTGAGCACGATGCGTTAGACGCTTCTAAGCCCGACCAGCCAAGCCGCGAGGAGATATGCGCCAAAGCAGTAGAAGCTCATATTGATTCTCTACAGTACATTCGCAAAATGTTAAGTGACGCTACATCTGAAAATGTTGCACTGGCTAAAGAAGCGTTCGGTGAGATACCCGATACAGATCAGAGAGCTATGTGGGTTGCTCCAACTAAATGCTCTACTGCATTCCTAACAACTGAGGAGCGTAGACTGCTTAAAGGCGCGTGAGAATATCTGACAGATTAAAGATGAGGATAGTTAAGATGCTGCACTTTACTCAGTTAAACTACTCTGAAATATCACGCTCGCTAGGTGTCCGTAGGGAAGTGGTTTATAAGATCGCTAAAGAAGTAAAAGACGATAAGCCGCTAACTGATGATGAGCTGGCTTGCACTAGCGTAACGCAGGGCTTTATGAATTACTTAGCGAGGAATGACGATGGACGATGAGGAATGGTTAGAGATTATCGCAGCTTTAGTAATAATTGGTTTCGGGTTTATTTTTATAATACAAACTACACATTAAGGAGAGAAAGATGAAAGAAGAAAATTCAGTTTATATAGCGTTAGCACTTATGTTTGTTTCAGTAGGGGCTTGGTTCACACACATTATCCACTGTCTTATCCACGCTAAGTATTTGTTGTTGATTGCTGGCGCGTTTATGTTCCCTGTTGGGATTATCCACGGTGTAGGTATTTGGTTTGGGGTTAGCTGGTAATGCAAAAAGAGATGGTTTCTCTAATAGATCGCAGGTCAGTATTTGCCGATGGTAAAGAAATAGCAGAGGCTCTTATCGACCTGTACCATAACTCAGAGGAAGAAATTTCAACTTTTCATAGGTATCTTTTAGCAGAAGCGGCTATGCACATAAAAGGGCTGCAAGATGAGCACGAAAAATGCTTAGAGATATTTTCTAAATTAAATGGGGGGTATAGCGGTGGGTACTAAAGGCATAGACCAAAGACCTTATGATCGAGATAAATTTAATAATAACTTTGATGCCATTTTTGGCAAAAAAGAAGAAAAAAAGAGGAGGTGAAGGTTGAACGAAGAACATCTGGAGGAAGGCGATCTTATGATCGCGATAAAAAAGTCACCTGATAATGAGTCATTTTTTCTACTCATATCGACCGACCAAACAACAAGTATTTTTGATGTCGGTGACAAAACTGATTTAAGGGCGCTCGGTGAGTTGTTCCTTGAAACAAGAAATTCAATTATTGATCTAACAAGGGAGTTACATTAATGAATAATCCAAGCCAGTACGACTTGATAAAAGACCACTTAGAATCAGGCAAGACTCTAACAAGATTAGAGGCTCTGAGCGATTTAGGTATTATGAATCCGACCGCACGAATATCAGAACTAAGGGCAGATGGAATCCCCGTAGAGACAAGAATGGTCGGTGTCTACAACAGATGGGACGCAAAGGTTAAGGTTGCTCAGTGGTTTATACCTGAGCAGGAAAGCCCTTTATTTAGACGTAATCGCAGCTAGGCAGCACTTCCTTGCGCTGCTGCTGGTCAGCGTTACCTAGCAACCAGCAAACTTTAAACTTAAAATCACTTTCAAATTTGAGAGTTATTTTCCACCTTGACTAAAGAGAGTATAACTATGCAATACGATGACAATAACAAAGGCGCACTATGGCCAGCAAAAGACCGAGCTTCTGATAAACACCCACATTTCACTGGTAAAGCTATGGTGGGCGGGGTTGAGTATTATGTTTCAGGTTGGAAGCGCGACCCTAACGGCAATCCAAAAGCGCCCTCGGTTAAGTTTAGCTTTAAGGCGGTAGATGAAGTGAAGGCGCAAACTATGCAGCAAGTGCCACAACAAACGCAGCCAGCTCAGGCAGCACCGATTGACTTTGATGATGATATTCCATTTTAGGGATTAGTTATGAAATATACAGCTCAGGCAACAACAGGTATTACAGGCGCACCCGCTGGAATGTATGGCGATTTGCGAGTGGACTCTTTGGGGACAGGCGATAAGTTTGACCCTTGGAAAATACAAACCTCAATGTTTGGTGAAAAAATGAGGCTGTCTGAAGTCAGAGATAACATCAGAGATTTCCATAGGTTAAACGCCTATGGGACTCTTGTTATGTTTGCACTAAGGAATGGATTTACCGAAGACCAATTGTGCAGGGTTGCAGATAACAAAAAGAATATCTGTTATGACCTGTACTGCGGTGATGTCATTTTTAGAAAGTTGAATGACCGCCACTATAAACGCAAAGCAAAGAAGGTGCGTAAAGGTGCGTGAATTTATAATTAACCCAGCTAACCAAGATACTGTTGATGATTTTGTTAGCTATTTAGATGAGACTCTGCAAGGTGGTGGCTTATTCAAAGTCACCATCAAGCAAGTTAAAGACAGGTCGCTGTCACAAAATGCTTTACTCCACATATGGTTTAGAGAGTACGCAGCAATGCGCCTTAATAAGCCCCTCAAGAAGATTACTCAAGACGATACCGATTCTATTAAGTTACTTGTCAAACAAGCCTGTTACGGTGATATGAAGTACGACTGGCTATGCCAGCGTGTGACTAATATAGATACTGGCGTCTCAGCTTTTGTTTTAAGGTCTACCAGTAGATATGACAAGGGCGAGATGTTTATGTTTATGGAGTGGTTTCAAGCGTTCGCAGCACAAAAAGGTTTATTACTTGAATCAATGGGTGAATTCGGGAGATTAAAAGATGAAACCAACCAATAGAGATAGATGTGAAAGTTATAAAGATATTTGCGAGGTCAGGTTCTTACTTTATATGGCGTACCAGTGCGATAGTGTGACAGAAAAGAAGAAGTTAATTGATGACGCGATGATTAAGATTGACTCTTACATATGGGAAGATTTTGCGGAGTATCGTACTAAATGAGATACGCCAGCCACTATAAAGACGACCCTAACGAAGATAGAATAATCGCTCACGCCTGTAGGGCTTGGAAGTGCCAAGCAAAGAAAATCCCGCCGCATTACGTTCTAGACTTCGCTATGTTGCGTAAAGGTCAGATAGTCGGCTTTGTTGAGGTTAAGAAGCGACACTTCCACTACGATAAATTCCCGACAACAATCATTCCATTCAATAAGATAATAAAGGCTAAAGATATGCTCAGGTTCGGCTATCCGTCATTCTTTATGGTTGAGTGGAACGATAGAATAGGCTGGGTGAGCTTAGACAGTAAGCCCGACAAGATAACCGTGGAAGGCCGTACAGATCGAGGCAGACCCGATGACATACAGCCTATGGCGCATTACAGTATAGACCAGTTTACTTTTCTGAACTGCCAGCCAACTGATTAGCAACATCAATAGCTCGCTGACCTACTTGGTCGGCGTATCGGCTATTAAGTAACTCACTTCCCGCTAAATCGAATTCACCTTCCTCAATGTAAGCGATGGTCTTTTTAAATTGCTTAAACTTCGACAACCCCATATTAAATACTAGGTTGATGATCGCCTCTTTACGCTCTGGCGACAATTCAGCAAACCACTCAAAGTTAGACCAGCACTGCCCAGCTACGCGAGCTATATCATTCTCTAACAGGTAGGTGGCTTCCTCTTTTGATATACCGACATCATCAAGGTTGCGACCGACACCGATAGTCAGCTTATCAGCAGTACACTTATAAGGCTCTAACTTTAAACCTTCGTGAATTATTAGTTGTTTAGTTAGTCGTTCTTTATTAATCAATGGAAAAGCTCCCAAAATCTAATAGAAAAGCTCCCAAAAATTAGGAATCTTCTTTTTTGTGACTTGCGCCAAAGTAAAATGAAGTAATTGCCGAAACAACACCGCCCATATAGCCTAAAACAAGGCTAACAATAGTATCGCTATTAGCGTCAGGAGGCTGAATAGTAACAAGAAAGATATAACCCACAAAACCAACAAGGGAAATAAGGGCAACAATTCTAGGTGTCCAATCGCCTTTGTGGGCTTTTCTTGCGTCTTGTATATCTTTCGCTTCCAGTGCAAAGATGTCAACTTCCAACTCAGCCATTTTAGTTTCAAAATCAAGCTCCGCTTTTTTAACTTCGACAAGTTGCTCTGGTGACGCAGTTTGTAACGCCTTTTCAATACTTTTAGGGTCATTACTACAACCTAAAGCCTTAGCAATAGCAGATGCAGCAGCACCACCTAAAGGGCTACCTAGCGCAGTGCCAAGAACAGGCGCAACAGCACCAATAATTCCCTTAATTGCTCCAAAATTCATTTCTTTTTAGCCTTCTTCATTGGTTTAGCTTTCTTTTTCTTTGGCGCTGGTGGGCGGCCAACCTTAGAACCGTATGTACCTTTACCTTGTGGCATTACTCTATCTCCTCAATCTCAGTATTACTAATAATTAATGTTGTTTTAGCCCATTCCATAGCGCCTACAATCTCACCGTAGGTTAATAGTCCCTGCTCTGCGTATTCGTCAATCAACGCAATTATATCGTTATAGAAGTCATCTGTAGCTGCATTTCGGTAGCTATAGTTATTATGCTGTGTTAAATCTTTGACATCGGACATTATAACCTCTCAGTTGACCGCCTTACCTCACCCTTCTCTTTATCTAGGACAAGTAAGCACATTGATTGTCCACTTACATAGCCGCTAGAATCGTGCCAAGCATCAGATGGCGGTAGACCTGCAAAGCTCTCGGTTACTGTTTGCCCATAGGTTTCGCGGCTAATTTGCTTACTGTGTATGTGGCCGTGCCAACACATTCTATGCGTGCTTGCCCCCCACTCCTCTGGGTATCTGGCTGCAAAATACTCAGCCATTTTAGCGTGTTTAATAGTGTCACCGTGAGTAACCATAAAGGCTGTTTTGCCGTGTTGGTACACCCAGCATACAGCAGGTGACATTTCTATTGTAACTCTTTTATTGTTGCGCCAATAGGCTTGTTGTTGAGCCTTGAGAGCCATAGAGGTAATCGCATCGTGATTTCCGCGACAGTGACGCACTATAACCTTGTTAAAACGCTTTAGAGCCTCCTCTACGATAAAGGACATAACTTCAAGCCCTATTAGGAAAACGTGCTCCAGGCGGCCATCAGTGTCCAGTGGAGTGCCTTTAGTGGTTGTTCCTGTGTAAGTATCGGCGTGGTAGTAATCGCCTAGCTGATTAATTACGATTGTGTCGCATTCGGGCGCATTGTTCATTAGACGCATAAATACTTCTTTGTGGCGGCTTGCAGCAATCTTACAGTCGTAATTATCACCAGAGATGTCATCGTGAGCCAGCATACCAAAGTGAGCATCACCGATATTGACTACAGCAAGCTCTTGATCTTTTAGCTTTTTCTTTGGTTTAGGTATATTAGGTGATTTGTTTTTGTGATCTTCTAGGAACTCATCGAGCGCGTTTTTAATGCTTTGTATCTGATCTTCTTGCTTTAAGTTGGTCTTGACCCACTGGGCTTTGACCTGACCATCTTCTGAATAGAGTGTTGAAGTGCCTTTGACTAGGTGGGTAGATGGAGCAGTGTGAATCATATCGTGGTTAGGTGAGTAGCCTTGACCTGCTGCTCTCCTTACTACTATGCGCTTGTGGGATTGAACGGCAGACCTTGTAACACCTAGTATTGCTGCGCTCTTGTTCTCTGATACGCCTTCGAGATATAACTTTATTACTTCGCGCTGCTTGTCCGTAGTGCAGTAATCTAATAGCTTCTTTTCCATAACTCCCCCCTTGGGATTGCTTAAAGATTATTTCTTTTTAGACTTCTTAGCTATATCTGCATCAGCCTTTCTAGCGCCACCCTTACCTGATACAAAACTATTAACTCTGCCCATAGCCCAAGCTGACATAGGTACATTGCGAGAGCCACCAGAAAGATATGCGCCTTGACCTCTACGATAAACCTTCTCTAGCTGGCTGGGGGTAAACTTTGAACCCTCTGCCTTTTTCTTTAGAGTTGCTTTAACGCTTGCGCTTAGTGGTTTTCTTGGCGGTGCTTTTTTTGCTGCCATCTTTTCCAGTCCTCGATTTCTCAACTGCTTTTAGGTCAATGTATTCACCAGCAGCATATTTTTTAGCAGTGCGTTTAATTTCTGCGGCCTTCTTGGCTTTATTCTTAGCACCTGACAGGTACTTTTTAGCAACGCCTGTTTTTTTATCTTTTGCTACTTTTCTGAATTTAGCCATCACCACTTTACCTTGTCAGCCCAGTAAGCTGCACTCATCTTACCCTTGGCTATATTCTTAGCGTGTCGGGCTTTGAATGAAGCTCGTTTAGCTTTCATCTTATCTGACTCACCCTTCTTAGGTGCGCCAGCAGTTTTAGCGCCTTGCTCACCGAATCTAATAAGTTTAGTCTCACTTCCTGTTTTAGCAAGTACAACGTGAGATTTAGTTGGGTGATTAGGAGTGCGCTTTGGTTTGTTGAAACCTTCTAAGCGATTCTTAGTCAATCTTGGGTCTTTAGTAGCCATAGTATTAACCTAGCGGATTTTTACTGCTTCTTTCAATCTTATCAATAATCCTTTCAATTTTGCTTTCCATATCGCGTATTCGGCTTTTATTGACGCGAACGCCGCTTTGAATTTCACTTGTATCTGTTTCTTTGATTCCACTAATCTTTGTTTCAACATTTTTAATGTTCCCCTCAATTGTCGCTATGGTTGCTTGGATATGCCCTATATCGCTATTAGACTGCGTTACCTCTAAGGTTGTCAAACGCTTCTCTAAACTGCGTATTTCTTCGACATTATAAATCTCAGCCATCTTGCCTTCTAGGGCTTCTAGCTTAGTTTCCATTGTAACAAACGAGGCTATAACACCAGCGAAGGCAGTAGCTATTCCAATCCAAGTGCTTATTTGTTCTGCTTTCATTACGGTAACATCTCTATATTGTGATCTGGGATAGGGTAGAACTCACCCTGCATATTTGTATTTACGAGCCAAAACTCATTCTCTACACCTACGACTTCACCAGCCCAAGCTACGTTAAGCTGGTCTAAATACATCTGGTCTATTTGCACAGATGCGGAATCGTAGAATGCCTGAACAGTATCGGAAGCCTGTGTGACAAAGGTCGTTGATTCAATTATCGCCCCTGCATACTGTTCAAGCATATTTTTTGTACGACTAGCCACAACCATTCCTTCTATACTGGCTGCGTACTTGTCGCGCGTTTCTTGTTTTATTGATCTCAGGTCGTTATCTGTAGCATACTTTTCCATACCGATCTTAGTTGACTCATCGGCAACTTCTATCTCGGCAGCGATAGCGGTAACAGCAGCCATTTGCTCTGCTTCCTCTATCATTGCATCTTTTTGATTCTCGAACTCGACTTGCTGACCGATTATCTGATCTTGTATTAACAGACCAGTAAGGTGCTCTTGAGTGGATTGTTGTAGGGCAAGATCATAGGCAGCATTAAAGGCATCAAGCTGCTGTTGAGTAACGTGGTATTCGACACCAGTGTCGGGGTCAACGATGACACTAGCACCAGTGACCATATTTTCAGCCATTTGCGAGATGAAATTGTTAGCTCCTTCACCGATGAGGGAGTTTATTACGGCTGTGTGATCTTGCAGCTCTGTCTGGCTTTTCGCGGTAAACGACAGGGCGATCAGGGACAGCATCAGGGCGATTTTTGTAGAAAGTGTACGCATCTTGACCTATTAGTCCTTGGTTTGTGGGGCAGGGTGTACCCGATTCATATAATGCCCACCATACTCGGTGATCTTGGCACATTATAGATACAGCCCCCACTTTCAAGCCTAATGCCTGTAGCTGCTTACTGAGCTTCAATAGCTCACAGTTATTATCGCGAATGGGGCTTCCAATCGCAAGCCCAAACATCTGAGTCTGTACGCCAGCACCACCAGAGAACACGCAAACGTCCTGATTGTACGCAGGTGAGCTAGGAGCTACGGCAGTATTAACTACAGCGCCTTCTTGAGTAACTGTCGTAGTCGTCCTGTTATCAATGCTCTCGGCACTTTGCTGGTTGTTAGAACCGAAGTCGCCAACTGTAGCTGCCTGTTCTTCTTGAGCGTTAGATAAGTTTGATAATAGCGATAACAAAAAGACTAGGTGCAAACGCGCAAGTAATGACCGTTTTATATAAGCCACCGATCTTGTCATCGAGTTTTTCCAATCTATCATCTAACTTCTCCAGCCTTCCTTTTCGTTCCTCAAGAGTTTTCTCGATATTCTCATATCGTACAGCACATACAGATTCGTGGCTCTCGATCTTACTGAGAGCCTTGTCGATTTTCTGTTCCATTGATAAGTCCATTATTTGATTATATCGCTATACACTTGTAAGCCGCGATCAAATCCTAGTGGTTGTGTTGCCTCTCTCACTATAGAGCCTTCCACTTCAGTGGCTGTATCAAATGCAGAATCATCTATAACAGTTATCTTAATCTCAGCCGTTGTTCCGTTTGTGTAGTGTGTTTTTAACTCTGCTCCAACGTGCGAAGGTGCGTACGGGCTAATAGCTTCTGCGTAATAGGTAGCTGCAAATGGGTCGCCTTCTATATTGACAACACCGTCTGCACCTACGTTATATGGCGTAGCACCGTCTATTGAGACTTGGAAATAGTCAGCAGTTGCCAAGCTACCCTCGCTTCTATCTGTGAGCACAATGTAGCCCGCAGTATCAGTGTAAGAGCTAAAACCCCTAAACCATTTGGGTGGGTTTCCTGACACTAACATACCTAACTCTGGCACTTGTGTTGCTGTGCTAGGGTTGAAGTCATCAACAAGCATAGAGAATCCGTGGAGCAAACTAGCACCCTGCCAGTTGAACTCACCACACTTTACTCGTATTGTAAAAGTGTTATTACTCATAGCTAAGATGCTCTAGTTTCGCTAATCCAGACTTGGCTTGTGCCGATACTTGCTGTTTGATTTGAAGTTGAGCCGCTTACAACAAAGTAAGGAGTTAAAACTATTTCCTTAATAGAGTCTGCTGAAAATGTTTCAATTAAAGTCCAGTGGCTACCTTCGATACTGCCCCAAAGAGATACGTTAGTATCGCCCTTGTCAACCTGAAGTACGCCTGTATCACTGCTAAGTGGTTTAAAATTTGTTCCTGCTGCTAGTTTAGTCATTTTGTTTCACCTGTTCGTTAATTTGTTAAATACTATAATCTGCTTGTTTATGAATTTTTAAAAGTTAAAAAGAATCTTTCAAAGCTCTTATATAATGATCTGTGCTAGTCTTTCTCCAAGCACCAAAAATGTTATGATCTGAAGGAATATAAACATCACCGAATGGATTGTTTACATAAATAAATATATAACCATCGGCACTATTCCAAGTAGTACCTGTATTGCCATCAGATACTTTTATCGTAATTTTATCCCCGCCAGCGAAAGTATCTTGTCGCCAAGTCTCTTGTGTACCTGAGCTAGTCGCTGTGGTAGCAACTAAACTACCATTTTTGTAGTATTTGATTCTGGCGTGAGAGTTAGAATCCCCTACAGTGACTAAGTGTACAGTATACTGACCATCTCTAGCAGCATAAAAATAAGAGCTTTCAATATCATTTTCACCGTCAGAAGAAATTTTTGTAACTCTAGCGCCAAAAATTAGATTAGTCTTTGTGCTCGCTGTGGAAGTTGCATTAAAAAGACCTGCTGGCTTTATTTTAGGCGCGTCAGGCTCACCCTCTCTTATGGCTTCTTGGTTTTCAACGAGCGTAGTTAATAGCTGTACGCTAATCGGTGCGCCAGCCGCTATAGATGTGTTTGGTATTTCTCTATAAGTTGCCATCTAAAAAATATCCACTGGCGTTAAGGTTGGCTTTGCTAGAACGAATGTTTCTTCTTCATTTATAAACCCATACATACAAGAGTAATCTGTGTGCGGGTTGCTTGTGTAAATCCAAGAGTTACAGTATACATAGCCTGAGCTGTCTGCTGCGTCTTTAGTTAGCTCTATTTCTATCAAATCTCTGCGGTTTAAATTTATCAAAATATGCTCATCTAGTGCAGCTCCAGCAGCCGCAGTTAGCACATTAGATACAGCGCCATTGACTTTAGTGGTGATAGTCCCGCCAGCAGTGTCAGTTATTCTGTGGTGTATATTATAATTTCCACCCCTATTTACTCTAAATGGAATACCTAGTGCTGTAGAGTTACTCCCGCCAGCATTTAAACGTGTCGCCCTAAAAGCAAGTAATTTGTCTTTTTGCCCTAGTGTAGCAGTGGAATTCTCAAGCGCGAGATTTTCGTACTTATCATCGGCAGGTGAGTTGCCCTCTGCCGCTGCTATAGGGTTATCTCTCAACTTCTCGAATAACTGGCACGTTATAGGTTTACCGAAGCCTATCTCTGATGGTCTGATCTGTTTATAAGTCGTCATTTAAACTGCCGAAGTATGGTCAAAATTTAATGGAAAAGTTGGATAAGGAGCAAAATGAGCAGCCATTAACTCAAACTGAAGCGGGTATGCGTAGAGAGAATACTGACCAACTCCTACATCTTCCCTGAAAGGGTTAGAAGAATATATCAAAACAGTTATACGGCTAAAGCCCCAAGTTGAGTTTGTTGTGCTACCGAACATTTGTATTTTTAATACATCGCCAGCAGTGAAGGTTTGGTTATGTACTGTAATAGTTTCCCCATCTGCGCCTGATGTCTGGGCGGTAGTATGAACAACGCTATCATCTATAAGGATTTTTGTTCCTATTTGCTCTTGAATAAATTGGTTTTTTTGAAGTATAACGAAAGTATACTCCCCACCTCTTGACATCGTAAAAGCTGCTGACGTTATATCAGCGTCCATTTTGCCCTTGCCAGCAGTGTTAAATGTTCCGTTATCTATCATAACTGAATGAACGAGATACTCATTGAATGGAGCGAGTATAGTATAAGTCTCAAATTCTGGTAAATCCCCTATCGAGTCATCGCCTAACGCTTCTGGTGCGCCATCTACAGTTGAGCTGGCTAGAGCTGCGAACTGTATGCTTGGTGCAGCACCCAACCCTTCAACAATTGCCTCTCCGTTATCTCTAATAGCAGTGATAATGCTAGAAGTTAAAGGTGCATCTAGCCCTATGTCTGCATCTTGTATAACCGTGTAACCCATTTATGCCACCGTATATGGTTCTTGACCGCCAGACATTCTAGCGCGTTTTGTTATTTTAATACTTAAACCAGTCCCACTGCTACCTGTACCAGTTAAAGTTTCTTCCGCTCCATAGCCATCGTGAACGGCTGATGGAAGTGCTCCTGATGCTGCATTTGAGCTAATTGAATTTATTGCGGTAATTGCGCCGTTAGTCTGCGTGTAAGTTACAGCTAGGTTTCTAGTATTAGCCGCCATACCAGTATACTCAGACTCATCAGGCGTAAACTCTATAGTCTCTCCGTTGCCAAAATCCTGACCGCCATTTAAAATCTGTACAGTTAAATGGTTTTCATCAGATAAGTAAATACCTACAGCTCGATCCCCAGTGTAAGGGTTAGTTGAAGTACCATCGCCACCGCTACCTGCGTCATCGAAGGCATCAGTATTGCCGTCACCAACTGAGCCAGTATTTATAGTGCCAAAATTAAATTGCTTTGCTTTTATAATGTACGATTGTGTTTTTCTATCCAGCTTTACTGACAAACACTGCATTTCTGAGGTAGATGGGCGACCATCAAAGTCTACAATATGTTTTGTATTTAAAAAGAAATGGTCGCCAGTTTTTACATTAGCATTAGACGCATCTACTTTGAATGTTAGAGTTTTTGGTGTGGTTTTGAACCTTCCTAAAACCCTTTGTGCAACGCTACTGGCAGTTGATGTATCATTAATCCCATAAGCGAATAAAGTTTTAATACCTGCTACACCATACTCGCTCGCAGTTTCACCATCTGAGTCAGCAGCGATGAATAAGTTTCTAAAGTTTTTCGGGCTATCCCTAGACTCTGTATGATTTTTCATATTGTAATAATAATAAACTCTTGAAATTCTTTCTTTTTCTGAGTTTATAAATTTAACGCTATCTTCAACAATAACATCGTCAGTGATAGTTTTTAATGAGCTAGCGTCCAGCTCAGGCGTTTCAGCCTTCATAATAATTTTTGCTGCTAACTCATCATAAAAGAAATTAACACCGACCATACTGCCTAGCTGTGATAGCTGTTTATTCACCTCTTTAGGCTCACTAAAGATTGCGTCTATTCTATAAGAAGAAAGCCAAGCGGTTTTTTCGTCTGCCCAAGAGTACAGTCTATTAGGTATATTAGTGATTGCTTCTGCTGGAACTCCAGCCTGATTAACCAGTAGATCATAAGCAACATCATTAATAGTTTGATTTGTACCACCGCCATCGTACTGCCCATAGAAAACACACTTTTGTACGGTATCTCCAGACTTGTGAGCATCTTGTATAGTCCCCCATTCGGCACGACCACTACTCTCTAAGTCCATATTTGCGTCACCCGCTGCGCGAGTGTATGCGATTATTTCCTTATTAATTCTTATAAAGCCGCTTGTACCATATTCGGCTTGTATTTGTACCGCTGTTGCATCAGCACCATCAATAGTTAAGACTACATTGTGTGCAGTGCCTGTATTAAGATCGGCTTTTAAAGAAAATTCTGAAGGTACTGGTACTTTAGCTTTTAGCTCGTCAGCTAGAGTCATCGGGTCTTTACACTTGATAGTCAGCACATCTTTATCTAGCTGAAAGCTATCTATAACATAATCTTTTCTGCCGTCTGCTACCTGAGCTACATTAGTGTTATCTATGTAGCCATCGTATACCCTAATTTTTCTACCAACATAAAAAGCATTTCTCTGTACTAGCTTTTGTAGGTAGCTGCCGTTTTCCAATGCAATTAAATTTCTAGTCTCAAAGTAAGGGTCAACGTCAGCGCCAGTCGTGTAAAAATCCCTCAACTTAATTGTTACGTTAGCTCTTAGAGATACGCCTTGAGTCGGTACAATCTCTACAGGTGCGCTAGTTACGGAAATAAGTGCGGGATATGCGTTTTTAAACTGTCTAGCAGAATTAAATGAGCCGCCTTCTTCGCTGCCAAACCTGTAGGCTAATTTGCCGTTAGTGCTTAACCTGTAATTGGAAATATCCTGACAAGTTGTTTTAGTGTTGTAGCACTCGTTACCCGCACCAGCATTAGCTGTGCAAGTGCTAGGTGCTGTACTGTTGCCATATTCGTTATCGCAGAAGTCCAAAAACATCTCAACAAGCTGCACTGGTTTTCGTGGCGATAATCTATGTGCGCCATTAAAGAACAAAGAGCTATCTTGCTCTGGTGGTAAAGGCGGTGCATTAGGGTCTGCTTCTGGGTCTTCTGGTGCTGGGTTTTCTGGTGTTGTAGGCTGCACTGGTGGCGTGTCAGGGTCAGCAGGCTGCTCAGGTGTCGTTTCAGTAATTGGTGCTGCATTTGTAAGTGTTGGCGGCTGCCCTTTATAAATATGGTCAGCAGGTAGAACATCTAAGCTATACTTATGCTCTAGGTAGCCGTACATCTTAGCTCTTTCAGTGCTATCTAAAATCCTATCGAATATAAGATATTCGTAGACCGTACCCTTACGAGACTTGTTCGCCGCGAAAGTCTCATCGCACATAATGGACGGCTCTATAACGCTAGGGAAGTCGCAAGTAGGCAGGTCAGAGGTTAAAGTGCCAGCATTCAGTTGGAATTTACCTAGTACAGTCTCACTAAGCTGTATCATATAAATTCTATCAAAGCCCTCGAAAGAACCAATATTAGTGAAGTTAAATGCCTGTCCGTTATCTTTCCTTTTGTAGCTGACAGTTTCGGTGTAAGACTGAGCATTAGAGTTGTCTACCGCTATCTCAATCTTCTCGCTTGCATCATTAAACGATAATGTAAAAAATGGGTCTGTATTTGTATCAGCCCTTAAATTACAGGCGATAAAAAAAGTAAAGTTTGTTGAGGGTAATATATCTCCACCTACTCTGTAGTGGTCTGAGCGCCCTGCCTCTGAGTTAAATAAAAATCCGCCGCGATACGCTACCTCTGTAACTGTAAATACGGCATTAGTTCCACCGCTATTCTGGTCGCTTGTTTCTACTAATGTATCACCTACCTCATAACCTTGTGAGCCACCTATACTTGCGACACTTACTACTGCTCCGCCGAGTATAGATAAGTTAAGTAAAACTTTAGACCTGTCTGTCCTTCCTGTAGTATCGTGAACTTCAAAATCTGTTATAACGCCATTATCAGCGCCACCTACAGAATATCCTGTACCAGCGGTTGTTATAGATAGCTTTACAATACTACCTGACGCTAAGTATTTAGGTAAGGTTGCGTTACCTTTTGCCCCACTCAGCGTAGATTCCGCATTATTCCCCTTGCCTTTATTCCGCCAATAAGTAGCACCGAAACGGCTCGGCAGGGAAGCCCTGTCATTGCCGTTAGGGTCTTGACCATCGAGCCAAGTGTAAAGGCTGCTTGATAAATGCTCAGGCGTGAAAGGAGTGGTCATTCGATATAACCTATAGCGTTAATTGACCAGTTTAATAAGGTTGGCGAGCTGTAACTAGGCTGCTTCAAACTGCCATCTATAGTGCAGAAATATAACTTCTGCTGTTCTGATATCTTATTATCGTTAGAGCCAGCCGCGTCCTTATTATACATAAAGAAAAATGGGTAGTGTGATAAAAAGTAACCAGCATAATCTATAAATGGATAGGTCTTTAAATGACCGTTGATCTTTGTATACTGGGCTGAATCAGTAGTTGTATATAGATCAGCCTCACTGAAATGCTGTAAGTTAATGCTTATTTTTTGCGGCACTTTTTTTACATCACTACTTAAATAATTAGCATTGTTGTTTCTTTTGATTGACGCTTTATAAGGTGTAAAGCTAGGCGGTATAAAAGGCGCAGAGATTTCAACGTGGTCAGTAAGCCAGTGACCCATTGATAAAATAGAAATATAGCTATCAGCGCCCCAACCTACAGTTTCTATCGTTAATCTTCGTACAGATACAGAGGCATCAAAAACAGCACCAAAAGGTGAGTATAAATTATCTTCTGGCTTGTAAGTGTTGCTAGTGTAGGGAGCGCCCTTAAAATCAGTATCAATGTTACCAGAAGTATCGGTATCGTATAAAATCTTAATACCTTGGTTTCGGGTCAGATTATGACCATAAATAGCAAAGCCATTCACAGTTGTAGCAACAGGAAAAGTAATTGTAATGAATGCTTTTTTAAGGCTTGAGTCGACTCTAAACGAAGTAGCACCACTATCATCTATACAATTAACAAACGGATAACCTTCGGCAGAACCGTAGGTAGCATTCTCTGTAGATACAACAGTAGTTTGACCTGACTTCCTGCGCCAGTATTCGTGGTGCAGTTTGTTTTCCAGTAAAAGTGCTCCAGACATTATGTACCTACCAATGCGTTAATTTCTAAGCCATCTTCAGTGGCTTCGTTAATGGCTTCTATGATACGTCTTGCACCCTCTGGGTCAATAGAGCCGTCTACTGTTACGTTAATAGGTTGTGGTGCAATAACTTCATTTATTTGATCTTCTGGTTGTATTGGTGGTGAGGCTATTGCTGGGGTTGCGCCACCGCCACCGCCACCGCCACCGCCACCGCCACCGCCACCGCCACCAGACGATGAACCACCAAACTTTTGCGCCTGTATTCCTCTGATGCTATTCATACCTGTGCCTAAAGCGTAAGCAACCGCAGGTATCGCCATCGGCCAGCCTAACTTCACACCAGCATTGACACCCTCATACATAGTTATGTATGCGTTAGCAATACCAGCAGCTTTTTGCAATTTGAACATTTTTTTACTTTGACCTGCAAACTCGCCGAAAGCCTTAGTATACATACCAGTCATAAACTTGGCTTTTTCCACCTCACTTAGCTTTTCAAACTTATCCCTTTTGATTTTAGCTTGAGCATCAAGATCGCCTAATCTTGCTTTTCGTTTAAGCTCTTTTTCCTCTCTAGCTACTCTTGCATCAGCCTTTTGTTGTTCTTTTTCTTCAATAACCACTAACTCTTGGTCATACTCAGCTCTAATTCTTTCAAGTTTAGCTTGAAGTAATACTTCTGCTGTAGTTTCTTCAATCTCCCCAGCAGCAAGCATTCTATCTATATCTTGTTGGGCTAGTTGATCTTTAAGCTCTTTTTCAAACAAGGCAGCTTCTGTGAGCCTATCTTGACGCTCAAGTTGGAAGATAGCTGCCTGACCCATTTCTTCTTCTGCGGCTAATTGGTTTGCAGCTTTAGCTTCTTCCCTTCTAATTCTTTCTTTTTCTGCTTTATCGGCAGCTCTTTTTTCATCAGCAGCAGCAGCTTTTTCTTTAAGCTCTTGTTCTTTATCGTATTTATCTAATAACGGCTTGAAAATTTTCATCATAGGGTCATCTTTTGTCCCTACAGTAGATGAACTCTCAGGAACATCAAACTCATCTTCTCCAGTCTCTCTATCCCTGCGACCCTCAATAGCCAAAGATGAAGCTCTTGATGCAGCAAAAGCCTCTTTCCTCATTTTTACTAATTGCTGAGTTTTTTCAGCTATTTTTTCTCCAAATAATGAGTCAGCAGAATCTTTTTGACCAAGCATTACTAGAGCAGCGTAAGCGCTTTTTAAAAAGTTTACCTCTTGTGTTAGCTCTGTGAACTCCTCTTTACCTGACGGCGTTAATGCCTTGCCGAAATCCTCAATACCACGAAAAACAGCAGCAATAACACCAACAACAGAGGTCGCTTTATCTGCTAGTCCAGCAGCCTTTGCTATTTGTATTGAAGCGTTGGTTATGTTTTCTCCAAGTAAATCTGTAGCAGCAGCTAGACCGCCGCCTTCGCCAGCACCTTTTAACTTGCCTTCTATCTTACTAAGAATAATATCTTGAGCTTCAAGTAGTTTATTGCTTTCTGCTAATTGTTTTATCTTGTCTTTTTCGGCTTGAGTAAAAGTTATACCAGCGCGAGTCATAGCGGTTAGGTTGCCGATTGGGTCTTCTAAGGCTTTTGCTAATGTTTTAGCGGAACTAGCAGCAGTCACACCCATTACTGCGGAAAGATCAACAGAGGCGTTTACAGCCCTCTCAAAGACATCTCCCTGAACTTTACCAAAGCTAAGTAAGATGCCTTGAACATCTCGTATTCCTGCGGCACTAGCTAGGGTGTCTCTCCCTACTTGCATTGCCATTGAGTCTAGCTGTTTTGCTGTGAACCCTGCCGAGTTACCTGTAGCTTTAGTGATAGCTTCAAGTTTAAGCATCTGCGTTTCGTAAGCAGAAAAAGCCTGTAAGGAATTTTTAACTATTGTTGTTACTCCAGCAAGAGCAACACCAGCAGCAATACCGCTTGCGCCAAACCTATCAAGACCAGTAGCCAAGAATGATAATCGACCAGAAACCCCACCAAGTGGGCCAGTCATTACGGCAGCAGAGTTAGATGCTTGCTTCAAAGAAGTAACCATCTTGTCAGTGCTTTTTGTTGTTTTCTTTTGCTGATCGCCTAGCTTTTTAGTAGCTTTTGTTAGCTTATCTTCTTTTTGTGTAAGTTTTTCTGTAGCTTGTTCAGATTTTTTCCTAGCTTTAGTTCCGTCATCAATAGATCGAGCAGATTTACCAGACTCTTTTGCAAGTTTTTTTAACTCATCATTAGCTTTTTTAAGTTGAGCAGTGTTGGCCTCAAATATCAGTCTTGCGATTGTGTCTGCCATTGTTTTAGCCTTTCTTCATCTAAGCCTAAAATGGCATTTATTTGCCATCTATCTAAGTGTTCGTCATACAGTTTAGAGTAAGCCAATATATCTTGCAGACCTATACTCTCCACACCTTTAGAGATTAGACAGTAAGCATTCCAAGTGCTGATAAGGTGGTCGTCAAGGGTAGGCTGATCGTGCAACTCTCTAGGAGCGCGGCCAGATATTCTTTCAATAGCTTTCCACTGTTCTAGCCTTGTGGATTTACTACCCTTGATTCTACCGTTAGCAAAAAAAACCCATTTGCCAAACGCGATTATTTTTTCGGCTTGGCTGTCGTAAAATTTGACCTGTCAGCCATAAAAGTGTCAATCTGATCTCTGATGTAAGGGGCTTTTGTGTATAACTCCTTGCATAACTTTTTAGTAAACTTTTCGTCCGTACCACGCCAACCTATTGTTGATGCAACCAAACTATCTATAGTCATTAACTCGTCATCAAAGTCTTTGTTCGCTCTAAGAGCTTCCATATATGATTTCTGCTGCTTCTTCGCTTGCGCTCGGAATACAGGAGAGTCCATACCCATTACTTTAATGAAAAGACCTGTTTCATTACCTTGGTCGTCAATAATTTCTATTTCAGAGCCAGCTTCGTGTAAATCAGTTGTGTATAGTTCACTAACTTTCATAAATCACCCTTTTTTAGTTAAGTAAAGCCCCGACTAGCGAGGCTATTTAGTATTACTGTAAATCTGTATCAATTACTAATGCAGAAGTTGCTGCGTTATTAGCTACTGCAACAAAGTCCATAGATACGGATAATAACCCTTCACCGCCTACTTCAACAGCACCAGTAGTATAGATGATTTTAGCCATAGTGAAGCTAAAACCAGTAGCGCCTGAACCAAAGCTGACTGTTAAAGAGCTTGAAGTGTTACCAATAAACTTCTCTAAGAGAGCATCGCTTTGAAAGTGAGCAGTTACAGAGCCACTTACACGACACTTACCAATACCACCTTGAATTGGAATAACCGCACCAACCTTGTTAGTAGTCTCAATACCGTTCTCAACAGACAAAGAAAGGTCTGTTAAGATCGCATCAAGCTCACTAGAGGTAATTGTAGCGTCAGAAGAATGGAAAGGGTTGTTAGCTTCAACGTAATTACTTCCACCGTCATCTGGGTCAGTATCAGAAGGTGCAGTTTCAGTAGTCATTGTTGCGCCAACAATACCAACAGAGCACTCAATAAGTCCGTCAGCAGGAACACTCATTGAAAAGCTGTTAAACTCACAACCTTTATAAATGTGAGCGTCATCACCACCGTTTAGGTCAGTGCCGAAATCTTGAGCTATAGTGTAAGATTGACGAACTGAGCCAATCTCCATAGCACCACCACTTAACGCATTATCTCCCAAAACTCCGCGCAACATTTCTATGTATGCTGGCTGGTGTGCTAGATCAAAAGAGATTTCACCTGTAACAGAGTGAGCACCCATAATTACGTCTTGTAATTCACGATTACCAGTAATAACCGCAGATTCGTGGTTAGTCTTAGCTAAACTTAAACTAGCAGACTTAAAAGGAATGATTGTGTAGTCAGTCCCAGTAGCTGCTGTTCCATAAGTTGTTTCTTCTTTAAAACCAACTACAACGTTAGTTCCACTTGCAATTGCCATAATTAACTCCTAGCGGGCGTTACCGCATAATAAGATACATCTATATTTCTAACAAAAAATGCACCATCTCTGCGCCCAACGCCTAGTGATACGTTCAAAATTCTAACGGTAGTACCACTGTGGGTTAAAACCGTACCTCGTTTAAATGTGTTAGCTATTGAATCCATATCGTCTTCAAATGCACCAATGCCAACTTCATTAAAATAATCTATCTGGAATATACCTTGATGGTAGTCTGTTCCAGTAGTACCTAGTGACGCTGCTGTTGTATCAGCAGGTAACAAAGTTCCTCTAATCCATTTTATACCAGCAGTTCCTTTATCAAAAGTAGATAAATCAACTTCTTGATTCTCAAAGACTCTATTGGTAAATCCTAAAGAGGATAAGCCATCAAACTTAGCCTCTAGGGCTACCCTAATGTTTCTATAGTCTCTAGCAGTATCGCTCATTTAGTGCCTGCATTTAAAATGTTAGTTCTAAGCATACCTTTAGGGTTTTGCCACGGACGCTTAGGTTCTCTTTCACCGCCAAACTCAACTCGATTTGCATACTCAACACCATTGGTAAGAAAAAACTTCTGCCCAATAGTTTTTGGTGTTATTTCTTTGGCAACAGCCTTATAGCTACTTACACTATCTTGACCACTCTTACCTTCAGACCTATCTACAGCTAACGGAGAGCCAATAGTGGCGTTCCAATTATTAATAAGCTTACCAGTAATAACTGGGGTATCGGCTACTATACCGTTACAAACTTTTGAATAGTTTTTTTCCACAAACTTAGCTGCGTCAACCATCATTTGATCTGCTGCGGCTTTAACTTCTGAGTCGAAGCTCATAATATATTACCGTAGTCGCTGGCTGCACTGGGTTAATCTCTACAACTCTTAATTTCTCAGAGTTAATTGTTGCTGTATCACCAATCTTAGGTGGTGTTGAAGTATACGCAACGGCTGGAATCTCGATAATCTGTGTAGTGTTATCGCTTTCTTCAGCCTTACTCTCATTGAATAAAACTACTTTAGCAGTGTATGTCGTTTGGTTTGTGCTACTCATACCCGAAGATGGGTTGTAGCTTCCACGACTGAAACGCGAGAAGGTTACAGACTGACCGAAATCAGTGAGTATTCTATCTGCTGTACTTGCTAGTGGTGCATAGTCAAAGGCCATTATGCCCTCACAACCCTCATAGGGTTTTTAATTAGCTTTCTAAGCGCCTGAGAGGCTGCTGGTAGCAAAGTACGATCTGCGCTAGAGTTCTTATACTCTACTTCAATCTCGCCTATCTTCTCTTTTACAGTCTCTCTGGAGATGGGGTCGTTAATACCAAAACCCTGCTCAAAGCCATAAGCTAATTCATAAATCGCAATTAGCACTTCATTAGGTATTTCATTGTTATCTTTCCCAAAGCCGTCAATAACAATCCCACTACGAGGCCATTGCATTGATTGTGCTTCGGTTGCTTTAAGCCCTATAAATGGTAAGGACTCAAAATAATCTGTAGCTCGCAGAATATATGCTTCTGCTTGAGCGTCACTTATATCTACTCTGCTTGTGTATCTTGCATTTAGATAGGTGTCGTAATTGGCAACAGTAACATAGCTGTTAGCAGTTGTTGATTGCGAACCTGTTTCTACCGTTAAAGCCATTTCATCACCTTAAAAAAATGGCCGACCTGCAAGGGAAAGGGAGGGAAACCCAAGCAAGCCGACCAAAGCACTACGAACTTACTGGTAAATGTTACCGATGAAGTCAGATTTCCAAGCCTTAACGCCCCAACAAGCGGCAACTTCGATCATAGACTTACGGTAGCCTTTGTAGATGCGTACTTCAAATACTAGACCTGAAATTGGGTCTTGTACAAGAATTGCATCATCAGCAGCATCACCAACAGACGGTAAAGCAGGTGCTCGCATACCAAGCTCAAGAGCGCGGCGATGGAACATAAGGTTAGACTGATAAGAAGCTACACGAGTAACTACGTCATCGTCATCTGCTTGAGTCAAGATACCTTTAGAACCGTTGATGATAATGTTACCACCAGCAGCGCCAGAAGCAGTTTGAGTGTCAGAAGAAACAACATAACCAGAAGTAGTGTCACCAGCGTTAGTGATGATGTCACCATTCAAGATAGTGCCGCCGCCACCTGCGTCAACAGTCAAAGTAGTCTCACCAACAACTTCGTTTGAGCCATTGTTGATTGCCCAAGCAGCTTCAGTACCAGCAGTGTGAAGTGCAGACTGGCTAGACTCACGAACGCTTGCACCGAACAAGTTAGCTAAAGTGCCGTTGTTACGGAAGTCAGCAGTACCAGCGTGGTCAGCGAAAGCGTTAGTACGGCTTGCGCGGAAAGAACCACCAGCTTGAGTGTTCAATACAACAGAAACGTCATCAGTAGGCATACCATTGTCTACAAGTAAGCGGCGCATTTTAGCAGCTTGCTCAAGACCAGTAGTAGTTGCTGAGAACGCAAATGGGTCAGTACCAACAGTACCTAAAGCGCGTGAAGCATTGTTTTTAGCTTCAACGAAAAGATCGCTTTCCATTTGGTTAGCTAACTTACGCATTGCTTGTTGAACTAAGTCACCGTAAACAGTTTCGTAAGTACCAGCGTTACGCAATTGAAGCTCTTTCTCAGCACCCATTGGGATTTGGATAGCTTTAGCGTTAGTTAGTTGGAAAGTAGAAGCAGTTACAGTTTGATCTGAACCTTCAGGTACAGACATAAGACCGTTAGAGATGTCTACAAAAGCAGGTGCTTCAGAAGTTACAGCAGCTTTGATGGTGTCACCAACAGCAGCACGAGTGCTATCAGCGTTCATAGTTACAGAAGGGATAAAGCCTACAGCTTCACGGCCTACAGTGTCAGCAGCGACATAGATGTCGTTTGCTAAGTTTGTCAAAGTTAAATCATTAGCCATTAGAATGGTTCTCCAAAAGAGTAATTAAATTATTTTGCCGCCAGATTTAACGAAAGACATTCTTTTCCGACTGTCCATTGCATCAAAATCTGATCGACTTACTTGTTTGGCATCTCCAGCCCCGCTGCTTCCACCTATTGCGCCGCCCCCAGCAGCTTGTGACCCGTCAACTAGAAACGGGTATTCCGCTTTAATTGATTGTGTCAATTCTTCTACGCTACTAACGGTTAAGTTACCATTAGTATCTAAAACTCGTACCTCACCATCTACTAAAGATAGACGCGAGGATATTTGCTGCGACAACAAGTTGGCTCTAGCAGTGTCTTTAGTCAGTTGACCTGCGACCTTGCTTGCTTGTGTTGCTACCTGCTGCTGCTGTAAGTTAGCCTTTAAAGTTGCTAACTCATCAGCCGCCTTCTGTCGCTCTGACTCAGAACTGTTGTATAACTGTTCAAAGTCGTTTGCCTTCCGCAGCTTTTCAGCCGTTTCTAGCCTTGCTAGTTCTTCCGCTTCCATTGCTTTTTGCTGTACCGTTTTCTTTTCGGTTAGCAATTCGTCAATCTTACGCTTCAAACCACTTACATCTTCTCTCGGTACACCGTCTACATTCAATGTGTAGCCATCTTCGCCCTGCGAATATAACCCCTTAACTGAATCGTCTAACGTATCGAAACTTTCTTCACTCACTTTGTATTGAATAGTCATCTATAACCCCTAGTTATAAAAATGTCGTCACCCTGTGACAATTGGTTCTATATATCACTCTCATCTTCAGATGTCAAAGACTCTTGATCTTCTTCATCTGATTCAGGCTCGATTTCAGGTTCTTCTGGAATTTTCGCCATTTCTGCCGCTAGTTCAGCGTCAATATCTTCATTACTGCGACCGTCTTTAACAATGCCTTGCTGTCGAGCAAGTTCTTGCATATCAGACTTCGCAATAAGGTTGCCTTCGTTCAATTGCATAGCCGCCATAAGCATTTGTGGGTCTGCAACATCATCGAAGAACTTAGTATTTAGGATAAAGGTAGATTCTTCACTTGCACCCATAAACATACCGCACCATTCGATGCAGGTCTTGATACCTTCGGACACATTATCCGCAATGGTTGTTAGGATAGAAGTTTCGCCAGCTTGCTCGATTAAACTTTGGGTTGCTGTCTTAGCTGCGCCGATTTCAATCATTCTCGCGCCAAGTTTTCGCATTTGTTCTTCTTTGCGAGCCATAAGTTTGTCAGCTAACTGGTTTTCAGAAGCCTGTACAACAGAAAAGCCACCAGAGTCACCTAAGAAGTGACCAGCCATAGAGCCAACGGTAATTCCGTTAGGGTTAGCCTCTTGGAACTGGCTTAAAGACATAGTTGAAGATACGCCAAGCGTTAATTGACCGTGAACAAAGCAGTTTTCTTCTAAATCGGCTGAGTTTCGGAAATGTGCAATGTTAATGTAAGCAATATCACCGAGTGGCGGTACGTCAACAGTGGTGTCGTTATTTTCTGAGCCAATAATAAATAAAGGGATAAAATCAAACGTAGTTCCATCGGCTTTTGTCGGGGTATACTCTTTAGTTATATTCTCGTCATCTCGATATACCTGTTGGGTATATACACCCTTTCTCAAACGTAGAACTCGGTACTGTTTCTGAGGTTCATAGCCAAACTCATCTTCATCTGCGTCATATTCTTCGCAAAGTACGGCTAGAGTTAGGATTTTCTGTCCATTTATGACCTCTACGCGCCAATTAATGAAATTTTCAGCGGTATAGCGGTTGATTGTGGCTTTTGGAGATAATCTATCGAATTCTTCTAGTGATAAACCCGATTCTACTTCGGGGTAGTCAACTAATAGACAGTGACGACCTTTACCGATGACCTCACCAGCTACATCTTTGGCTAAACTTGTTAAAGACTCGCCAGCACCGTCAGAGTTATATTTTAGGTATTCAACTTCAGAAGGGAGTATACATTCAGGCTCATTTCTGAAGATTGCACCTGCTAAACCTTCTTTAGTTTTACCAGTAAAGTTTACAAAGACGGCTCGCTCTAAATAATTGATGTAGCGAGTGTCAACTTGGCTTACGCCTTCCATCGGTGGTAAGTATTTGGTGTTAGCTTGTTTTATGGCACGTTGACCTTCACAACAGTCCTCGATCATTTGCCATTCTTTAAGGTAGGTACGATATTCTGGGTTTTGTAGGTCAACACTCATAATTAGATCACAAATCTGAACGGCACAGCCGCTATAGGTTTAATAATAGGTAGTTCGTGGGCAATAGGATAAGTAGCAGCGTCTATTAAGTGATCTAAACCACTCGTTTTATCGGGGACACCGTTATTATCATACGTCAACTGCTCTAAACTACTTGACAATTCAGGACATTGCTCCGAATTTACCATAACTTGGAGTGAATCAAAAGCCGCGTTTGCAGCCATTACTCGATCTTTGATAAAAGGGTTCTTTTTGGGTGCTCTACACTCAAAACCAGCCGCTTCTAAAAGAGTTATGTCGGAGATACTTGCGTTCACTGTTTTTCTACTTGCGCCAGAGGCATCTGGGTAGATAGCAATGTTGTGGTCGGGGAATTTAGTTTTCAAAGTGTGAATCATAGTTGGGGTATCGTAGATTCCCGTTAATTCTTTAACTGCGTGATAAACACCGTCACGATAAACGAATACGACAGCAGACATATTGGTTACGTTGAAATCCATTCCGACCATTAGGAAATCAAAGCGCGTAATAACCTCTTGGCTCTCATTTTTATCACGGTTGTAACCGTTATATACCGTTCCTTGGGTTAAGTTGACAAACTCACCGTTAAGATAGGCAGATAAGAGGTTACTAGGGTAAATAGCCTTCAAGTTATCCACATAATCGGCAGGAAGGTGAGGATTTGATGTTGTTGGAGCTTGGATTAGCTCAAAGCCTTCTCTGGGGTCTTTTTTCCAGTATTTATAGACAAACTTGAAGCCTTCAGGGGTAGTAGTCACTCCGATTGTATTGGGTTCGCCACTGGGTTTGATCTCACGGTTACGAGCCATTATTGCGCGGAATGCAGCCGCAGCCTCAGATTCTTTGAGGGTGTCTAATTCGTCAATATCGGCATCGGCGTGAGCGTAACCGATGATTCTGTTGACGTTTTCCATAGATCGGAAGATGATTTTCCCGTAATTACCTAGATCAATGTAGTTGAGGGGTGATTTATGGAGTTTATAGGGTATTTTCAGTTCGGTGAGGAGTTCCTCGAAGCGAGGCCACGCAATCATACGAATCAAATCGTAGGTCGGCTCGTAGAAACCCCTATTGGTACTAGGGTTTCGGAGTTTACCGATGATGCAACGCTGCACCGCAGCCTCTGTCTTTCCCGCCCCGAAGCCAGCAACTAACGCTGGGAACTTCGCCTTGGTATTGATATAATCGAACTGTGGTTTGGTTGGTACTAACTTAGCCATAAAGCTCCCAAATCCCCGCAGGGGAGAAATTTTTTTTAGGTTATTCTGGAGCTACGATTTCGATATTTATGGGTTCAATACGCGATTGTTGGTCAATATCCATCTTATCGGTCTGACCTAATAGGTTTTTACCTAAGAATATCGCTAATTGAGTGTTACCGTCCATAGCCATCTCTAGTTGTTTGCGTCTAAGCCCTTTAATGGCCTCAAAGCGACCTCTATCAATGGCAGCCTTGAAATCGGGGTTATTTCTATACCTATCCTCTATAACATCTTCGGA
>Ga0181395_1000106_pt1 | contig 31263 bp, 60 predicted proteins | sample 18SPOviralmetaG_FD_130124 | JGI IMG/M metagenome (GOLD analysis project Ga0181395, IMG submission 130124) | Marine viral communities from the oligotrophic San Pedro Time Series (SPOT) site, San Pedro Channel, CA, USA - 18 SPOT_SRF_2010-12-16 | ecosystem: Environmental > Aquatic > Marine > Strait...
ATTTTACAATGGTTTCGCCTTTTTTCATAGTAACATTTTTAGCCATTATGCACTCCCTCTAGTAAATTCATAAATAACTCTTACTGTAATCCTTACACCACCATAAGGAAATATTGTTCCCTCGTCAGTTGATGCTTCAATAATTTGTGTATCTATCGCATTACCATTTCTTGTTATATCATTATCTAAGGTTTCTTCAACTACTTCTATAATTTGATTTCGTACTGTGTCAATATTTGATGTTGTTCCTTTACCAAAAGCCACGATTAAAAAATCTATTGAACCTCTATAAGAACCACTGCCAGTTTCCCCTATACTCGCAACTTCCCTTGTTTCATCGCCACTTTGTATAAACATGGCAGGAAACTGTGCATCGGATAATTCCTCAACTTCAAATGGCTCTCTTGTTATCTTTTTAAACTCAATAGGACTTGAAACTGCATCAAGTTTAGTAATAATATCACTGGCTATGTTTTCCCTTTTGCTCATAATCTAATTTCTTTAAAATAAAAATTTTTAAATTCTTTGATAATTTTATCTTCTTCTTGGTTTCCTATAGCAAAAAAAGGTCTAGTAATTTTTCTCCGACCGACACCAAAAGTATCATGATAACTAGCTATTTTTTCTCTTTCCTTATTAGCAAAAAATAAAGTGCTTTTAAATCCCATAGTTTTAAAGTCAAGACTTCTAAACATTTTACCAGTATCAGTTAAGTCAACAAAACCAGTTTGCCTACCCCTTTTTCTTCTTCCTTTAGCAGTGCTTGGGGCATAAGGTCGCATATTACTACCATTTGGCAATTTACCCGACTGTGTTCGCCTTGTAATCATTAGTATGGCCATATTAGAAACCCTTTTTAATGATTTATTTATAACTGCCTTTTGTTTTCTTGATATTTCTTTTAAATGTTTCTCAACTTCAATAGTGTTCACCTTGATGTTAAGTGCGACCATTATCTAACCAACCTTAATTGATGTAATGATTCTTTTTCACTATCGCTTACAGTACCCCCACCATCTTCATCATATTCGACACCATCTCTTAAAATAGCATTAAATTCTTCTTCGTATCTATCTCTATAAAAATCAATTTGAACTTGGAATGTGTCTTTGCCATCGCCAGTATCAGGGTCTCGCCATTTAGTTAATATTGGATAGGCATATTTCCACAAAGTTAAATATACAACTGATTGAAGCCATTGTGAGTTTGTAAGTTTACTATTAACCATTTCAACTGATGTTATTTTGGTTATATCTTTATATCTTACTTGATGCCTATATCGTTCCCACCATTCTTCACGAATACGTCTAAGAACATCGTTTTCAGCAAACTGCATTTGATTTTCAAAATCTGTTATACCAAAACCTAGAATATCTGGTTGTATTTTTTGTAAATCGCTATGAGCAACACTAAATAAATTTGTAGCCATTACTTAGCCTTTTTATATTTAGGTTTCTTGGGTTGTTCTTTTTGCCATTCACTATCAACTTTGGGTTCTATCTTGGCTTCAACATAAGGTTTCCAACCTCTAATATCCCAAATCTTTAAATTATTTTCATAATCAACTTTAGGTCTTTCAATAGTTCTGTCGCCTTTTACAAGTTTAATCATTTCCATAAATTTAATTCCTTAATAAAAAGGGGTGGTTGCCCACCCCATAAGTTAAGTTATTATGTAGCTAATGTATCTGCAGTTAGTTTAACTCCATAAGTATCATGGATTTCACTAACACCATAGACTGCAGTAGCAACAATTTCATCTGCTCTAAGACTTGCATCTCTTTGAGTTTCAAGTTTTAAATCTTGCATCATAGCTAATGCTAAAGCATCTTGAGAAAATACACCACCGATTGAATCATCAGAGCCATCTACAGAAATATTTGAAGATTCGAAAATTTGAACCCCTGCGATATTTCCAACAAAACCACTTCTCATAGCTTCATTTGAAAGTTCTGTATCTCTACCAACAAATGTATTAGTTAAAGATTTTTTAACATTAAATATTTGTTTAGGGTGGAATACACCAAAGTATGGACCCGGAGCATTGGCAGTTCTTAATTCTGCACTAGCTTCAAATATGTCTTGAACTGTAAGCTCTTGACCTGCCCCACCTGCTTTTTCTGTTGAAAAGCCAGTAAATAATGCTGATAGATCGGCATCAACTTTTCTAGCTATAGCTTCACCAAATAATCTACCTATATCTCCTGCAACATTTCTTGATGCTGAGTTTCTAGCTAAATCTGTTAATGTTGTCATAACACCAACTTCTGATGCAGTTATAGTAACCGAACTTGGGTTTACTGCAGTGTTTGAAAGGTCTGATGCTTCACTTACTGCTGATGCTGATACAGTCGCATATACTGGTACTTCAACTGATTTGCCACCACCCACAATAGTGTAGTTTCTGACGAGGTTTCTCATTATAGATTGCTCACTCGCAACGAATAATGCTTCTGCAACTATCTCGGTGTATAGTTCCGAAATGGTTGAACTGGTAGTTTCGTTTGCCATTTAAGACTCCTTTAAAAATTATAATTTCGAATTAATCACATAAGGTTTGGAATTTCTTTGCTTTCTAAATTCAGCATATCTTTTCCTGTCCTCTGGACTATTCATATCTAAATCACTCAAATTTAAAGGCTTTGAAAGTTCTGACCTATCCACATTTGACACCGAGCCACTACCACTAGGTGTAGCAGTAACGAAGTGTGGGTTCTGTGTTAAAAACTCTTGCACCAACTCGTCAGTCGATAAAAGTTCCCCATTGTTGTTATACCTTGTTAATCCCTTTGAATCAAGTATTTCTACATTACCAGTTTCATTTAGTTTCATTTGTGGTTGTAAAAGACTTACAACTTGTGTTGGATTAATGGCTTTGTTTTTGGAAGCTGATTCCAATAATGATTTATTTATTTTAATATCTTTGAGTTGATTTTCTAAATTATTACGTTCATTTTGCCATTCTTGGGTTTTAGTTTTCAAAATTTCTTCAAACTCACCCTTTTGTATTTTTTGCTTTTCTTCAGTATCTTTTTGTATTTTTATTGCATTAACTGCAATATCTAAATCTTCAACACCTAGTTTTTGATAAATTTGGCTTCTTTCTTGTGCTAATCGCCTTTTTACCATATCTTGCACTTGATCTACATTGTAAGTTTTTTCATTAACTTCTGTTTCTTTTACCTTGGCTTCTTCTTGAGTTTCAGTTGTTGGCTCAACTTTATTTTCTTCCATTTACTGCTCCTATATATCCCAATCTGGGTTGGTGGGAATCCAAGTGTGTCTGCATCTATAACCACCCCTCACTATAAAAGGATCGCCAGTTGATTTACCAGACCAACCTTGATTATTCCAAATATCCCGAATCTCTTTTTCGGTTAATGTCTTATTTAACATGTTTTGACAAAAAGGTCTACTATCCCTTACAAGAGTGCCAGTATAACGATAATGCTTGAGTCCAGACTCTTTTGCTTTTGATACTGTAAACTGTCCATGAAACTGCATTACAGAGTCGTGAGCTATTTGACTAGCATACCTCCTTAAATTGTTTCCTGCTCTATCAGAAGCATATTGTGTATGTAATTTCCTTACTGCTTCATCTACAAGTTTAGACTTTGAGTTATCAAATTTATTCTCGTTAATAAAATCAACTAATTCATTTATCTCACGAGTGTTTGATTTTTGGTACACACCATTTATGTGTTGCCTTATATTTTTAACCATATCATCAAAAGGTCTCCCTGCGATTGTACTTTGATAAACTTCATCATTGATAATTTTTAAAAATCGTTCGGCTATATCTTCAAACCCACTAAACGATTGACTTTTAAGTGCATTGATGGTTGAAAGATTTATTTCTGTAAGATTTTTAAATTTATTAGGTATTGGCATTTCTTTGAATGTATCTAAAACAACTTTAGCAATTTTATTATATTCTTCATTTATAATTAAATCAGCTTCATTTAAAAAGGTTGCTTCTATAACTGTTCTTAGTTTCGGTTGTAATTGGATAGCTAATCTTTGTGATACAAGCTGACCTTTAGTTGCTTTTGTTACTTCTTTTATAATATCATCTTCTAGACGATATAATACATTTATTATACGTTCTTCATGTTGATCAGCTAATTTTTCTAATATTTTAGACATTTACAAAGTCGAACTTTTTTTCCAAGCTCTAATAGACCAGTATGCAGGTGAAAGTGTTTTTTGCCCTTTGACCTTTTTAAGTACACCACCCATTCTAGCTAAAAAAGATTTTTGCCTTGCAGGAATATTTTTCTTTATAGACATTCCCCTTGCTCCATAAGTAACTTTCTTAACACGACCAGTTCCTTTATTTTTTACATAAACACCAAATTTTTTATTTTTTGATTCTGATGTTGATAATCTAAAAGGTTTATTTAAATTTACTTTTCTTCCTTGATATTCTGCCATTTACTTTTTTCATCTAACCTTTCATTTACAATCATTCTACAAACTGGACATTTATAAACATCTGTTAAGACTTCAATTAAATACACCTTACAAATAATACATATTTTTTTAGGTTTCTGCATACAGTCATTTACGTTTTCTTTTGGTGGCTCTTTTAATTAAATCTTTATCAAATGTTCCAGACCTTCCTCTGCTTATAAGTTTGTTGACTCTCGCCATCGCCCAAGCATTCATTGGTATTTTAGGTCTTGAGCCTGCACTTAAAAAAGCACCTTGCCCTCTACGAAAACTAGATTTTAAATCAGTTAAATTAAATAATTTAGATTTTTTAGCTTTTGCTCTAAGTGTTGCTAAAGTCTTTGCTGATAAAGGTTTCCTAAATTTACTAGCCATTATGCTTTAGTCCTTTTTTTTAACAATGACATTGGAATATATGCACCTGACTTATATAAAGCACTTACCTTTTTTAATAAATTTGCTCTTTTAGTTCTTTTAGCACCTTTTAATCCAGATAAATATTTTTTTGGTATTTTAGTTTTTTTATCTTTTTTAACTTTCCTCGCCAACTGTTTCTCCCTCAACTTCTGTTGTTTGAAACTGTCCTCTTACTGTTCGCATAGAATCTATTTCGTCATTTATAGTTTTTATAGTTTCGTTATCGTCTATAACTGTTTCAGCTATTTGTTTATCAATTTCTTTATTAAAAGTTTCTGATTTAATCCCACTAGCTTTAGCCATTTGTAAATATTGCAGATCATTCGCCCAATCTCTAATATCAAAAGTATCAGGATAATTTACACTACCATTCCATTCCTTTTGTTGCCATTTAGCAAATAATGACCATATTTGTTCTTCTGCATTCTCTAAGTAATCTGCCTTTTCTGATAGTCTAGCATTTAGTAATTGGAATTCTGTTTGTAATGCGATGCCACTTGCTATTTGTGAACCAGTTGCCCTTACACTTCCCATATGGGTTATCCTATCAATAGCATCAACTTTAGTTTGTATACACTTCATTATGCCATCAAGGTTTTGACCACTTGGTTGTATTATATAAGGCTTTAATGCTGAATCTAAATCTTCTGGTATTTCTATTATTGATCCTGCACCTGCACTTGCTTCAACATTAGGTGTTTTAACTAAACTTGGGTGATTGGCTAGTCTAATTAATTGTTCTTTCTCGGAATAATCATTGTAAATAGATTGTTGTAGATATGCTACATCTGCCAAATCACTTATGCCTATCGGTCTTTTATTACCCCTTAAATTATAAACATTTACTGCAGGGATTGTTCCTATTGGGTTTGGTATTTCCTCAATTAGTTTTGGTTCTTTGTCTGTATACTCTTTTTCATATTCTTCATATTCGTAAGTCATTATTGATTCTTCAGTAAAAACTTTTATAATTGCTCTTTCTGAATTAATATCTTCAATTACCACCAATAAATCTAAATAAAATCTACCACTCGCTGACCTTTTATAATTCCAATTAACGATGTTTTCTGGTGTATAAATTGAAAGATATGGTCTTATGTCTTGTGCTAGTTCTTCGGCTCTAGTGTTTGCATTTGATTGTGGTTTATCAACTATAACCCAACAGTTTCCATAAATACTAGCATTCATCTGTACTTCTCTCATTACAGTATTGAATGATCTACCATCTAAATCAGCATCTTGTAAAAAAGAAGATAATTGTAAATCACCATCTAGATCGCCATAATCTCTCGTTGGTGGCACTCTCCATAAAAAGCTAGTATATATTTGCACAACATTTTTACAGTGATTGTCAACTGGGGTATGCCTTACTCTAGCATCATATTCTTCTGGACTTTCTAAAATATATCTATGTAGATAATACCCATTTTTATAATCGTTGCCACCTAAATAGCTCCTTATGTAAAATTCCCAGTTTGAAATATTTGAGTGCCAAAGATCATGTTTATTTTTAAGCAATTCTTTCATTAACTCCACCTCTTCGGAGGGCTTGAAACAAAATTCCTTCTTAGTGGGAAGTTAAACTCGACTAGATAACCTAAAGCATCGTTCATATGGTCATAGCCACTATCCTTATCTGGAATATGTGTACCCTCTTTATAAATCTGTCTTTCTATGCTTTTAATAACATTTTTGCAAGATTTTACAATCAACAGATTATTTTTTCCATTTACATTTTTAAGTTTTGAATTAACTGAGTTAATCCTATCCCTCACAAGAGGTGCCGTATTTCTACATCTTACATCAAATCCTGCATTTTTCAATATAGATATATCAGTAAAACCACCTGCAGATGTTTTTCTTTGTCTAGCACTGGGGTCTGGGTAAACAATTATTTTTTTATTTTTGTATCTATTCCTTATTTCCTCACACATTTCTTGAGTATTTGAAGAATAAATTTGTATTTCATCAACTACTATAATTATATCCTTTTCAATAATTGATACAACTGCAGTCATGGGGTCTACGTTAAAGTCTAATCCAATATGCAACAAACTACTATTTTTATTGTATTTTTCAATAATGTTTTTTTGCCTATTAAAATTATAATAAATCATTCCAGAATAATTAACGAATGTTGCTTCATATTCTTGTTGGAATGTTCTTATATCTAAATCTTGTTTAGCTTGTTCTATTTCATTGTCTGATACTTGACCACCCTCAAGTGTAGTATATTTAAAACTCTGCCAATCATTATTGGTTTCACCTTGTTTAAATAATTCATAACTCCAGTTTCCAAAACCTCTAGGACTGCCACAAAATAAAGCATGACCATTGGTATCTGATAATGTTGGTCTTAGAACTTCATACCATGCTTCTTTATGAATATCAGCGAACTCGTCCATTACAAGGAAGTTTAAACCCACCCCCCTTAATGATTGTTCGTTATCTGCACCCCTTAATGTAATTTTTGAATTATTTTTTAAGGTTATAGTTAAATCACTATTATTTATATTTTTAACCCATTTATGTTCAATTAATTTTTCTTTTAATTCATTCCAACATATTTGTTTAGCTTGTCTATAAGTTGGTGCTACATACCATACTTTTTTATTTGACTGACTTGCAAATTTTGCTAATTCATTAATTGCTAAATAAGTTTTGCCGAATCTTCTTCCAGTAATTAAAACTCTAAACCTTGAATTATCTTTGATTACTTCTGATTGGGGTTTAGTTAAAGGCATTAATTAGTCCATGGTAATGGTTCTTCTGATGCTGATTCTTCTAGCCTATCTTGTTGCCCTAACATATTTTTTCCTAGAAATATAAGCATACTAACATTGCCATTCTCACAAGCTCTCCATTGGAGTTGCCTTAACCTCATTTTTTGCTCTGCTCTTCCTTTTGTCAGATATTCCGAATAACTCTTTTCTAAAAGGTCTGATGAACAACCGAAAAAATCTGCCATTTCTATATTCGTACACCCTAATTTTGCTAAATTTGTTAATTGTTTTGTGTCTATTTGATATTTCTTTGGTCTTGCCATAATCCTCATTTTCCCTTTGAGTAAAGTAATTAATTTATTTTTACACTAAATGCCTTCCAATTTATTTTGGCATCATACCTAATGCCATCTTTGGTTGGTTTCTTTTGCAATATAACGTATCTATTGCCCCATTTCTTAGCCAGTAATTCTGCCATAGTTTTTTCAAGTTTTAATTTATTATAAACATCAAAAAGACCACCTTTATTACTGCCAAATTTAGGGCATGAAAAAGATATTTGCAAAGCTCTCATTACATACTGTTTATCTTTCATTATTTGTAAAGCCATATCTCTATCGCCTTTTAACTTAAATTGTAAGTCATAATTATATTTCTTAGTTTTTTCAGTATTAAAACAAACAACACAATCAGCATAGGAATTTATTTTAAAAAGTTTTTTTTGACTCCAAGCATATTGCTGATATTCCAAAGAACCTAAAGCTATTGGCATAGAGCTAAAAAGTTCTTCTGCACTTGTAAGTGCTTCATGTGGTGTTATAGGTTTATTTTTATTATTTTCAGTTCTATAGAATTTAGAAATGTCATCATCTATTACCCAATACCATTTAACATTTGTTTTTTCAGCATATGTTTTTGTAAAATCCCTCACATAATAAAGACCTTGATTGTTTTTTTCTAATGTAAGAATATTAAAATCTTTTTTAAAATGTTCATATTTTTCAATGTCTTGTGGTTCTACTATTATATATTTTTCTGTATCAATATCTTTTAATAATTCAAAGGATTTACCCTCTGGTCTATTTTTACTTGGTATATAAATTGGATAATACATTATTGGAATATGCTTTTTTTAATTTGATCAGCTTTCAATAATTCTTCTGGAAGTGCAATTTTTTTGGTTTCTGTTTTTGCTCTTTCAAGTTCATATTCTTTAGTTCCACAATAGATCATTTTTTCCCTATAATAACAAACTATTGATATTCTCTCAAAATAACTTATTTTTTTTGCTTCGGTGTTTCCGTGAACTTCATGAACATCAAATAAAGCCACATCGCCATGCCCTATATCTAAGCCAACACCATATCTTGGTAATACTGTTTGAAATCCTTTATATTTTCCCCTTGAAATAACTCCAAGATTACCAAACCCCTCTTTTAAATCGCCTTGATCTTTATGTCCTGCAGTTCTAAAATTTTTATTAACAGTTACAGTTGTAAATGCAGTATTACTTATAATAAAATCTTGAGAGGAAGCATCTGCCATAGCCTTTTGTAATTTATACCTATTGGGTGCATAATTTTTAAATACTTGATTTATACTCTGAATATAAGGAATACAAAGGCTATACTCATTAAAATGTGATTGTGAAAAAGCAGTAGTTCTACAATATGGTATTCTTGGGTATCTATCCATATAACCTATAACTGAACTGTTAACTGGTAATGAATAACTTGTTTTGGATAATTTACCATTGCTTAAAATAGGAATATATTTACTGCCATTTATTTTGCCAATAATACGACCATCTATTTTATCGCCAATTTTATACAGTTTATCAATATCGCCAGAAGCTGAACCCCTATTATTTGATTTCATAGCTGATTTTCTAAAAGGTATTCTTGCATTTTCTAATATATTTTTAGGAACTGCATTTTTTTTCAAAACACATAACAAATCGCCATTTTCTTTATAAACTTCGGTATCTTCTGATATTAAATGTTTTATATGGCTTTCATTTAAAAAAGCACCAATTAAATTATCGGCTTCTTTTTCCGTCATTATTGGTTGCAGTTTTAATTTTTTCATAATTACCCTTTTAGCTTCTTTTCCTCATTTAAAACACAATGCAAAACTGCATCAGATATATTATTTATATTATTTTCTAATCTTACTTTTTCAATTATTTCTCTAAATTTTACTTCATGTTTTGGTTCATAAAATAACTGTATCATCTTGACATCATTTAATAAATGGTTATCGTCATTAATTATTTCTTCTGCAGGTTCAATAAAATCTATTTCCTCTTTTGAAAATAAACTATCTAATTCATCATTTGTAAAACCAGTAATGTTTAAATCAATATCAAAGTCTAACAATTTATTTAATTCATCTTGTAACAGCTTATTATCCCAACCAGAGTCCTCGTTAACTCTATTATCAGCTATTCTATAGGCTTTAGCCTTTTCATCGCTTAAATCAGCTTGTACGACTGGTACAACCTTCATTCCAAGTTTTTTAGCACCTAATAACCTAGTATGACCTACAATGACCACCATATCTTTATCAACGACTATAGGTTGCTGAAAGCCAAAGTCTTGTATTGACCTAGCAACTTTTTCAACTGATTGATTTTTTCTTGGGTTATTTTGGTATGGTATTACTTTTTCTATTTCAGTTTGAATAATATTCATTTAATCCTCTAACTTTGATAATTTTTATTTGTTGCAGTCAAACCTGCAGGTGTTGATAAATCTTTTATTTGCCTATTTGATTTCATCGATAAATAAAAATCCATATAACCTTTTAAATTTACTTTTCCATATTTATCAGAATCAGCAACATTTTGAGGAACATCAACAAACCTGTCATTATGATCATTTATACTTTGTGCTTTGGTTTCCTCGTAAAGTTTCCTTAAATCATAAAAGTTTTGTTCAAGTTTTTGGTTTCTTTTCATACCCAACTCCCCATATCTAAATAATTAACTGCATCTTCTTTAGTGAAATGATTTTCTTTAATAGCTCTTTCAACGTCATAAGGGTGTTGTTTTGCATATTTTGTTATAAAACTACTTCCTTTTTTATTTCTGACTGCTTCTTTAAAAACTTTGAGTCTATGGAAATAAGGTTCAGAACCCCCAACATCTTCCTTTTTAGCTTTAACATCTAAATATTTTTTAGCTGATAACCAAAATGCAGGTTGTTTAGCAAATTGTTTATCTTCAACAGATTTATAGTAATCATTATACATATTAGATAAAGTATCTGGTGATTCAATCCATTCTTCTTCTAGCTTCATATAATTTTTTTCTGCTATTCCCTTGCTTATTTTATTAGTAACTTTATTCCAAAACTTATTAAAAAAAGCATTATAATTATCTTTGGTTTGTTTAGTGATAGGGGTAGTGGTAGGGGTAGGGGGGTTTTCGCTAGGTTTTTTTGGTCTGCCACCAAGTCTGCCATTTTCTTTAGATGCTTCCATTCTCCTAGTAATATATAGAAACTCTTGAAGTTGCCTTTCATTTTGATAGTGATCATTAATATAAACAAAAAACTCTTTTATAATTTTATTACATGCTTGTTTTTCATCATCAGTAAAACAATTAGCAATCCTATAAAGTTCCATATTGTTACTTGGTAAACCACTACATTTTTTATTCCAATTAAAACAAAGCAACCTTATATACACCCCAACTTGCTCGTTTGTAAGGTGCTGAGTGCCTGCAATAAAATCTTCGGTAAATAAATACCATGCTTTTAATTTTTCTTTTGGTTTTGAATTTTCTTCTATAAACATTATTTGCTCCATAAAATATTGTTTTTGTTATAACCCCTTTGAGCCTAAACCCAAAGGGATTTTTTGGTTAATAACCCCAAACTTCTTTTCTAGCTTTTAAAACATTCTCCTCTTTCCATATCCAATTATCTGGATTAGGAACTAAAGAATCTCTAATATCACTAGGATTATTAACAGTTTTTAAATAGTTTGCCATCACATTTACTATATGTTCACATATTTTCATAGGTTGTGAATAATCATCTAATGTCATAGCAATATATTCAGCATCTTTTGTTTTCGTAGGGTTTTTAAGATACCATAATATTTGTTTACTATTAGTTGCTTTTTGATAAATAGATTGTTGCATAGCATGGGATATACTTATTTTTTGGGGTAAATTTTTAGAAGTTTTTAAATCTATAAAAAAATCTTCCTTAGTGTTTTTATCCTCAAAATGAAAGTCTGTATATCCTATGAATGGAATACCATTAATATCAAGTTCAACCTTTTTTTGGTATTCTAACAGTGTCCACCTATAAGCATACTCTTGAAAAGTTTTAGTCCCTAACTCAAGCAAAGGAATTAAATTTTCCCTTTCTATATCTACTTTAGGATCATTGATATCTAAACAGTTAGCATCATATTCAGCTATCATTTTTTCAGTTGCTTCTTCTAAAGGTATGCCATGCAAAAACATATTGATACCAGACTCCACAACTTGCCCTCTAATAGCAGGTGCAGATGTTGGAAACTGATACCCAAATATTCTTCTTAATGCCCACCTTTCACGATAAAAAGCGAACTCATTAAGATGACTAAATGACAATGGAAGTAAACCCTTTCCATAATCATTAAATTTTTCAAAATGCTCAATCATATCTTGTTAACCCAATCTTGCAAATGATCTCTGTTTTGAATTACTTGTTGTTTTAAATCAAAGCATTGATCATGAACATTACTGGTTCTTCCAAACCTAATAAGATATTCATTTAGAGATAAAATTAATTTGCTCATAATTTTAATATCACTCATATGTTTGGCAATAGCTTGTTCTTTTACCTTATCAATATCAGCAATATCTTCATCAGTTATTAATTTATCTGACATTATTTGCCCTCCTTTAATTTTAAAAGAGTATATTCAGCAAAATGTTTATCGCCATGGTCTGAAGTTACTGTCCTTTTTATTATATTATGACCATCTTGCTTTAAATCATAAATTCTAGCACTTAATCTAAAGCACCCAAATGAATTTAAAGCTAATAGAGGGGTTATTGTAAGACCTTTTTTTAGGTGTTCCAATATTTGTTGGTTTTGAGTTTCTGACATTTTTAACTCCTTTCTATAAGTTTTTAGCCAGTTCCCTTTCATTGACGACTTTAGTTCTTAAGTCATCTCTGAAGGCTTTAAAGGTTTCAAACCTTATTTTGGCTTGATTCCTTTGTTTAAGGGTTCTCTCGTATCTATCAAGATAGTCCTTAAATTTATTATCAGAGTAAATTAAACCATTTAACTCTGTAATATTCTTATAATTTTTTTGCCTTGAGAAGTAAATGGTTAATTCTGCAATTATCATTTTTTCTTCTTTTTTCATTAATTCTACTGCCGTATCTAAATCAGCAAACCTCATTCCAAGTTGTTCTTGTTGATGAGATATTTTATTGGGATCAAATTCTAAGCTATAAATATCAGTCATTTTCTTCACTTATGCTAATTACTTCTAAATCTTTGTGAAGTGTAAGATAATCCCTTGTTTTGGCTATGCTCTGCCATTTTTCTTCGGCTATATTATAATCAAGTGCTTTAATAGTAACATTGTAGTATTTTGTTTCCTTACAATGAATAACAAATTTTTTAAATGGTATTTCATTTTTAATCATGTAAATTTTCCCACTCTTTATGATATATTTTTTCTTGAAGTTTTACTTTCCATTCCTCGTTAATAGATTTGTCTTTATGTGCTAAATTGTGGCAAGACCTACAAACTGGAAATAAATTATCAATCCTATTTAATCGGTTGTTTTTAACCCCACCCATGCCCTTTGGTATCAAATGGTGTATATCAACTGCTTGTTGATTATAACAACCCCAACAAATGGGAATATCAGTTTCGTGATACCCCCAAAAGTCAGCGAATAGTTTTTTATAATTTTTTGAGGTTTTCATTGAAAGCATCTACTGCATTTTTTGTTAATGCTTCAATATCATTTACAGAGAAATGACCAGAACCCATAGAACGACCAACAACACCAGTAACAAATATATCTAATCTTTGGGTATCGTTTTTATTTCCCATTGGTTTACTAGGTGTAAAATTAGCATTACTAACAACATTCCCTAAAGATTGTGGGGCATTGTTACTTGGTGCATCATTTTGACCATCTGGATTATAAGCAACTGAAACATCTTTTATATTGGTATATTGATTACCATTAGCTGATGTTTTAGTATTAACTACAGTATAATTTATTGCATCGCCAGAGTTTGGCATAGGGTTCATAACAACACCCCTATAATACAATCTCGTCCCATCAATTAAATCAATTGAATAGTTAGGAACACCATCTTTAGTATTATCATAAACTTTATCTATTATATTCGACATTTTATACTCCAAATTTATTATTATTTATTAAGAACATTATAACCTCGCCCCTCTAGACAATTATTAATTAAATCCTGCCTAGTTTGTGCTTTAGGACTTAGCCATAACACTTTGAAACGTAACATATTATAAACTATTTTGCCCCCATTCCATAGCATATTTGTTTGGTCTGCTACCAAATGTTTACAAGTAAAATAGTCATCGTGATATCGGTTCATATCTCCTTTAATATTCGCCGATGATTTACCCCTTGAGTCTACTATTGGGGTGCTAGAGCAGTTGCTTAACACCGACAATAATATAACAAAAGGAATTACTTTAATTTTGTTCATTTATAGCTCCTTATAAAAAAAACATTATTAAACAAAAACCTATAGTGCCGAAAACTATAAATTCTAAAAGATAAACACCATAATTTTTAAGAAACCTAACCATTGTTAGACTCCTTAATTTTTTCAGCAACCAGTAAATTCAAATTATATCTTACAGAGTAATAAAGATTAAGTTCTGCTTCTTCTCCATTTTTTTGTAAAACTTTCTTATTTAGCTCTCTGGTATCATTTAATATTTGAACATACTCTTTTACTAAACCATAATATTTGGCAACACCCATATTTAAAACTCTTGCATTATAAAGTTCGGTATTACCTATTGAAGTTGCTTTATCAATCATTTTAAATCTCCCTTTGTATAACTATTATAAAGTTTTTCCATAGCATCATGAATAGCAATCATAATCGCTTTGTCCATTTTATAAGTGCCTTGATGTGATGCTATTTGATTAATAAAACTATCAATATTTTTTTTATGTTGATAATCTAATTCTAGATATCTATTTCCAATTGAAGTTGATTTATCTATCATTGAATCCCCTCCCTTTCATATGTTCTTCGTATTCTTTATATGACATTTTATCTGTTTCAAACTGTTCAATCTGTTTATTTTTTTCATCTATTATATCTTGTATAAATGATTTTACAGTTGAGACACTAAACTGACCAATAGATGCTTGAATATCTTGTAGTTTTTTTATGTCGTTTAAAATATTATTCATTATATGCTCCATTAAAGGGTGCAATTAAGCACCCCCTCCCATATTTTGGTTATCGTTATATGCTTTCCTTGAAAAATCCCTATGGATAAAATCATTAACAACTAAGTGATTCATGTCTTTAGTGATATATTCTTTAGCATATTCTTCAAGGTGGTTAGTTGGGGTAATATAACATTGTTCTACATACCCTATAATATTATTATAACGATCATCAGATGACCAATAATCTTCCCTAGGGCAAAACCTATGACAAAATAATTGCTTATCTAAACGATCGTTTTTGATAACATCACGAACCTCTAAAGTATAAGGAACTTTCCAAGGATCGCATTCAGCTTCGTTATCTTTAATAATATCAATACTTAAAATATAAGATTGCATCTCAAATTCTTTAGTAGGTGGCAACCCAGTATATGAAGTGTTGAATCTATTTTCTAAAAACTCTTTGAAATAAACATTATCGTATTTGGATATTTCTGATTTATCAATATCCCTAATGACATAAGTTTCGCCACCTGCATATTTCCACCTATCGCCACGAGATTCTAAATCTTGAATGTGAATACAAATTTTCATAATTAAACCCCCATCGCAATAGTTACTTGTTGAGTGGTATGGGGTGGCTGAGAGATACCATATACAATGGCTCTAGCAGTAGGGTTAGCTGATTTTAGATTATCCCTATAAGTAACTGCATCATTTAGGGAATCAAAGGCAACCTTGCCATATTTACCCCTACCCTTGAATATAGTTACTATGAAATATTTTACATGACTTTGAAGATACTCGTCATATTGAGTTGAGTTAGTTATATTTTGCATTTTATTATCCTTATTATTATTATTATTATTAACTTCCATAACCTAGCATATCAACTAGGTTACAGAAAGTAAAGCATTATTGTGAAGATTGTTCTTCTAATTGTGATTTATGAAAAACTGGAAACTTTCTTCCAGACATTTCTACTTTTGAAGAACCATCGCTTTGTTCTTTAAATTCTTCCATAGGTCTGATTATTTTAGCAACTGCTTTAGTTCCCTTTGGTACTTTATAACCTAGTTTGATTGCTTGTCTAAAAGTCATAAAACCACCTTTGAAACCAGTTGATTCTAAAATTTCTATGTTTTTACCAGAATAAGGTCTTTTAGTTTCTTCGTTATAATACATTTATATGCTCCATTTATTATTAATAAACCTAGCATATCAAATAGGTTTATAAAAGTAAACCATAGATGTATTTTTGTTGCATAACATATTTTTATTTGTTAAAAAGAATTGATTGTTTTCATATGCAATCTCTTAGAAGTTAAAATTTTTGGAAAAGATATACAATATGCTCCAAACTATATTGTATCAGTAGGGGGTGAATCATGGGTTTGCCCTCTACTACCAAAGAATCAGATATTCAAATCGCTTGTAATGACTATTTAACATATCTTTCTAATACTTATAGCTTTCGTCATTTTCATGTTCCTAACGAGGGGAAAAGGTCTATATGGCTTCATGCTAAAATGAAACGAATGGGTTTAAAGTCTGGTTGCCCTGATATTATAATAGAATATCCAGAGGGGAAAATTTTATATATTGAATTAAAAACTAAAAAAGGCAGGCTTTCTGATGCTCAAAAATTGTGGGCAGTACAATCACAAACTTTGGGAACACCACATTTTATAGTTCAAGGGGATTTGAATGAATGTATTGATCAAGTTCGGAGGATAGTTGAAAAACACATTCCTATAAGATGTTAATGTATAGGGGGTTATTTTATCCCTTTTAGCTTCATAATCTTCTGTACTGCCCTTAAATCGCTCTTAACGAGCATTCTATACCTTTTACGACCTTTTCGTTTTTTTATTGGTCGTTTATCAATAATTTCAGATAAAGTGGCAGTTGTAGTAAATCCGTTCACTTTTTCTTTTTCTTCATCATTTTCTTTTTCTTTTTAGGTGGTCTGCCTACTTTACTCCCATAACTCCCTTTTCCACTTGGCATATCTTTTTCCTTTCTTTGGTTTTCGTGAACTTTTTTCACATGAAGGGAATAAAAATAATTCCCGATTTTATTAAAGAACTTTGATAATGTTAACCAATGCCATAACATTTGAAAACCTTTATTTTCTTTTTATGTTAATTGATTTTTTCCAAAAGTAATCAGATATACTTTTAAATAAATCATGAAGCCACATATAAAACTTACTCATTTTTTTGTGTCCGTATTTTTCATCTTATCATATGACCTCATTCCACCAATTCCGAGCATACCAAACATTAATGGCATCATTACTGACATATCAGCTTGTGGAATAGTAATACCAAACCCTGCACAAATTGGTGCCACCATATAATTTATTCCTAGGGATAAGCCAGAAATCCAACCAATAAGGGGTCTCCAAGAACTTTGAAACCAATTACCTTTAGCATCCTCTTTCAAAACCTCTATTTGAGCAAGTGCAAGTTGTTGACCATGTTTTTCTGCCATAGTTGCTATTTCATGGGCAAGTTTGTTTTTAGTGTCTTTATCTTCTATGAATTTACCTAATAGCTTTGATGCGACTGGTAATAAACTAGCAATCATAAACTTTTCCTCATTTTTTCAATTAATCTATCCCAACGATTTGTAGTTTGATTATATGCTCTACTGTCTTTCATTTCCTCAATAGCTTTTTCTATATCATTATCTTGTAATGCTTTTTTAAAATTTTTAAATTGCCTTAATTTTGGTAAACCAAGTTGAAATGACATGTGAATAATACATTCTTCAATATTATCGTCCATGTAATCTATATCTTCACAAAATGTAATCGCATCAGCTATAGCAACTTCCAAATCTTTATTTAAACATTCTTCAACTCTTTCTTCTGAAACTGGTGTGCCAACCTCCATATTACTCTCTGGGTCTGTGGCTCGACATAAATGCCCCACACCAAAAGTTTTATAACCAAGGTGGTCATTATAAATTTCGTACTTTACACCCTCTTCCCTTTTAATATCTTTAATTAAACTATCAATATTTGCCATTACCCCACCACCTTTAAAATCATAGCTATAAATTGAGATGCAACCATAAAACCAATAGTGATTAAAATATAATTAAGTTTTTTTACATCTTTCTGTAAATGATGAATATGGTTGGTTTCTAATTGTTCTATTTTATTATAAATATTTACAATATGTTCTTTTGTAGTTGTTGGTTCTATTTTAGACATTATTTATCCACCTTATGTTCATGACCCATCCAAATACCAAATATTCCAGTCATTACACCCATAACAACCGATACAAAAGCTGATTGTTGGGAACTTGGGTTGTCTAAATCCATAAACCATTCAGCACACCTCCAAGACATTATTGTACTAGCTAACATCATAAATCTTGGTAATACTTTCCATTTTAAAAATGTTTCTACATTCATCTTAATAATATCTCATTTAAACCAAAACCCTCTAATAAAATAAGGGTAAAAAATAATAATAAAATTCCACCTGCTATAAGTTTACCAGAAAAATTTGTAGAGCCAATCTTTATTGCAACAAATTCATTTCCTAATATTCTTAAAGATAATTCAAAACTATTTTCATCTAATTTAAGTTTTAATGGTTTTTTATCATACATTTTATCAGTGTCTAATTTTTTTTCCATTAATAAACCCTCACTTTATCTGAGTTAACACTTGGAACTAGCTTACACATACAGTCATATTCTTGGGTTCCCATATCTGTGTCAAAAGTTTGGCCACTTAAATTTTCTGAATAAAATGTGCAATCCTTTACCGATTTAAAATATATTCCTCCTTGTAAAACACCATTCATATAACAAGCTAACATGAAAGCAGTCATTTATTTTTCACCGCATTATTTAAACTACTAATAACATCATCAATATTTGGTTCTTTTCCCCAAGGGTTATAAATACATTTGTATTGTCTCGGACACCAAGATTCAATCATCATTTCATAAGTTTTGTTATTTCCTATATAAACACAAGCCATCATGCCACTTTTTGATTTTATCCTTTTTTTTAATCTACAAGTTGTATATTTTTTTTTTTAATTTTTCCCTGCCATATTTTTTGTTGGGTTGTATAATCCCTTGGAACATATTTATATCCATCTGCATAGGCTTTTACTCCTATAAATATCATAATCCCTAAAACACATATGACACAAAATACAATACCCATAGTTTGTAATGAATCTATCAAATCTTTTTGTCTTTGTCTGCTTTCTATTTTTTGTAGTCTTACTTGTTCTTTTGCTTCATTTATTTTATTTGCTCTTTCTGCAATAATTTGATCCCAAGTTGTTGGTCCAAAGCGAAGATTAATCATGTTTTTTAATTCTTGCCTTTTTTCTTCCAGGAGTTTTCTATCAATAAAATCAGATGCAGTTGATTCAATACCAAACTGTTCTTTTATACTAATTTTGCCTTTAGATTTATTCATTTGAGATTCACCCTCAAAGAAACCATCTATTTGCTTGGCTATATCTTTTATGTCTGAAACTGTGTTTATATTTGATTTTATAAAGTCGACTGATTTCTGAACTAAAGCTATTCCAGTTAATATTTCAGCAACGACCACATTTTAACCCTTTGGTTTCTCTGGAAATTTAATATTACTTAACATATCATCTGATGGTGTTTGTGTTGTTATATCTCTTAACGATTGTCTATATTTTTTCCAAGCATCTGACATTGTGACATCTCCTAATGCCATGTAATCTGTTTCACTTAACAAAACATTCCTTACTAATCTTAGTTGACCTAAAGCATCAGTGTCGTTCCATTTTTTTTCGTTTATTTCTTCTATTATATTATTAACTGTTGTCATAATTCACCTATAAACTAAGCCTTTATTTCCATAAATGTTACTGAGGATTCAGTTGTTTTATTATAATTTGTTGCATCATTATAGCCATCAATATTAAGACTTAATGAAGTATCTGAAGTGCTTGAACCCGATAATGTAATTTTATAACTTATAGCATCAGTTGTGTCAGTTAAACCCTCTCCACTTTCATCAAGAAAAGTGTATTGTTGTGCATGTATTCCATATCCCATAGCATTAACAGCAACAGTATTATACAATGCACCAAATACTTGTTTAGCAGATGTTCTTCCATTTTGAGTGCCAGATGCACCTTGATTTACTATTGCATAAGAACCACTACCAATTTTCCTATTTAATAACATTCTAACATTCGCTTTATTAGTCCATTTCAAATTCCACAAAGCTAAAATTTTACTATCAGAAAAAGTCCTTGAAAAACTTACTTCTGTTCCAGTTACGTCTTGAAAATTAGTTATATGGGCAACTGCAAAATCACCAAACGCAGATATTATTTTAGTTTCAGATTTAACGATTGTACCAGTTGCAAAACTATTTGGACTTGTAAAATTTAGAGTTGTTAATGGCATAAATTACTCCGTTGGCTTTGTTGGAAATGCAAAGTCTTTATCCGATAAACTAGAAAAGGTTTTTGTTATATCTCGTAAATCTTGACGATACTTTTTTTGTTCATCTGTCATTGTTAAATCTGATGATGCCCACCAATCTGTTTGAGATAATAATATATTTCTTTGTTCTCGTAAAACTCCTAAATCTCTATCAGCTTGTCCATCTGTCCATGCTTTTATTTCGGCATCTCGAACTTTTTGTTCTTCACTTGTTAAATCTTTAACAATTGTTTTTTTAGTTGAGAAATCATAAACTGTTTTTTTTGACATTTTAATTTCCTATTCAATGAATAACTTTATTTCACCTGCATCAAATGAAGCATTACTATTTGGTCTTATTCTTAATCTATCTAAAGTACCACCTAATGTAACATCTCCACCACCAAACCAACTATTGCTTTGATTATATTTTCCTACATGATTGCTTGAATATTTGTTTGAGCCTAAATGATATATAAAGATTGCACCTGAAATTAAATTCGCTCCAGCACCTCCAAAATAGATTGGCAGACCATTAGTCGCACTTATACCTCCACCACCATAATGAGATTGTCCAAGATAACCACTTGTTGTTAATCCACTACTTGTGCCAAGTCGTATTAGTACATTTTGACCATCTGCGTTTAAACTAACACCCTTTAATATAATGGTAATTCTTTTGGCTGTTGATGGTATGTTTAAAAAATCAACTTCTGTGCCACTTGCACTAATTAGGCTTGATTCAGTTATACCACCTGCATCTGCAAAAGATAACTGACCAACACCAGTTGTTCCAGAGCCAGTAATACTTGCCACTTTTAAAAACTTATCGGCAGTAACATTACCAGTTGGAAACTTTAATGTATAACTTTGATTTGCTGAATGTGCAGGGGATTGTAATTTTATTCCATGACTGTTTTGCTCACAATTTAATTGTAAAGCACCTGCCGTTGTATTATCGCCTTTAATTTGTAATCCTGCACTTGATGAAGTTGTTACAAAGTTTGTCTTAGCATTTGTTACTGTGCTATCGCTTGGTGTTCCTATATCTAAAACATTTCCCAAAACTAAAATAAAATCTATTGTATCGCTTGAGGAAAGAGTACCACTAGAGGGCAGAAAAGTTATTGTTGAACCAGATATAGAAAAAGATGTTAAAGGTGCTTGTATAACTCCATTTAAGCTAACCATCATGTGTAATGCTGATTCTGGTACAAAAGCAACTGAATCACTTGTAAGGTTATATGTATTAGTGCTTGAAGTTGTTATAGCATCTAGTTTTACATAATTTCCTACTTGTGGACTTTTTCCAATATATGCCATTTTCTAACCCTTTGGATATTTGTCTTTTACTAATTTAATTAAATCTGCCATTTCTTTAGGAAATACACCACCATGATAAAGTGCATCTAATTGGTCACCTATTGGTGGATAAGCATCTTGTCTATCTCTTTGGTATTCATTTTTATCGTACTCAACATCTAATTCTTTTTGTTTATCTGTAATTTGTTTCCATGTAACACCGAAATCTGATTTATTAGAACTTGTAATAACTGTATTATTTTCATCAGAGCCAGTTACTTTTAAAAACATTTTGTTAAATTCATCTTCAGATGTTGGTTCGCCATTAAGAATAAACTTTTTTATATTTAAAGAATTAAGTGCATCTATTACTTTTGCCATATTATCCTCGTATTTCCATTAAAAGGATTCCACCACCATAAGTTGATTGATAACATATTGATTGTGTAGCACCAGTATCGTTTCTTATTTGATGTTGCATTGTGTATGTTGTTGCACTTGTTGTGCTTGGTGAATCTAAAAAACTCATGTGCATTAAGTTATTCGCTTCGTCTGGTGTACCCCCAGCATCTCTTGTGTGGTACATTTCATCATAACTGTCAGTATTCCATATTAGTGTTGTTGTACTTGATATTGTTCTATTCAATCTCAAAGCACCTCTGACTTTAGTACCAGAGCCTTTTAATAAAAATGGGAAACTCATCATAACCAAAACTTTACTTGATGTTGCAGATGGTGTTATTGCTAATGTGTAATTTGAATCTGCCCAACTTCCTGCATTAGTATTAATTGATTGAGCAATCGTGCCATTTTGCACTATCTGTAATATTGTTCCTGCCCCAGTTACACTACCAGTAAAAGCATAAGATGCACCTAAATCTAATTTTGTATTTCCTACTGCATCATCTGCAATTTTTGCAGTTGATATAATTCCATCTGTAATATCTGATGATGTTAATGGAACTGTTGCAGGTTGTACTCCTATAAATGGCATATCATCACCTATGTAATTTCTAATATACTTAGTGTAGCATCAACTTTTGCAGTTACACTACAATCAATTTTTATAATATCTGTGGCTTGTGCTACGACTTTTCCACCAGTTAATAGTTCTAATGTTGAGCCAACTGGTATGCTTACATCTTTTGCTAATAAAACTGTTTCATTTGTTTCTGTGTCGCTTGTATCTGAAACTAGCTGAACATCAACTGTAACTGATGCAGTATGAATATTACAAAGTAATAATCCAATAACAACTGTGGTTGTTGAATTTGGTACTGTATACAGTGTCAATGGTGTTCCTGCACTTGTGGGCATTGCTCCATTTGTTTTGACTTTAAAAGTATTTGCCATTTATAACTCCTATCCCAAAGCAATCGCTAGTGGCAAAGCATTTGGGTCTGTTTCTGATATAGTTCCAGTTACACTCATTTGACTGGTAATTGCATTACTGCTTATATTAATTTGAAATAATTCAACATTATCTGAACCATCATTTATTTTAACTTTTAAAACTCCACTTGTACCATTATCAACCCACATTGTACCAGTTGCAACAGAACTTGGTGCTGAACTTCCAATATGAGAAGTATTAAGGGCAGTTAAAATATTATTTAATTCTGTTCTAAAAGAACTAAACCCTTGATTTGCTAAACTTACATCTGATACTTGTGCCATAATTTTTTTATATCCTTATTTTGTTAACTTTGCAACCCATAACCCTTAGCAATATAATCAAATGTTCTATCAACTGCACCTCCACTTGAGTTGGCAAAAGCGATTGAAAAGCCATTTACTGTTTTTGAACTTATAGTAAAAATATCTCCAGTTGCCATATTTTGTGCAGAAATACCAATAGCAGGAACACCATAAAATGGGTTTGTATATGTTATTGTTCTACTTCCACTTGATGTTGTTAAATCATTTTCAGCAAAAGTCCTTTCCTCCATGTTTAATTTTACATCAATTTGCTTTACATTGCTAGATGTTTGATTATCGTCATTTGTTAATTTTAATCTAAACTTAGCAAATTTGAATTTATATGTAGCTGATTGTGATATATCTGAAAAACTTGTGCAGTCTGATAATGATGTTATTGAAGTTGCAATCTGCACTCTATGAAAAGCATGAAGTTGCTCTGTACCATCAAATGGTGCTTTAGCTGAATCAAACACTAATGCTCCTCTGCCAGTATCAAATAAATCATATGGGTTTTCAGCATCTAAAGTAATACTTGGTTCGACATTCCCATCATAAACTTGGGTTAAACTTAAACTATTGCTAAAATTATAAAAACCTTTGGCATCTCTATTGATAGCAGTAAAATTAGGGTTTGATGTAGAATCTGTACCCCCTAACTCAAAATCCCCACTAGGACTATCAAAATTTCCTACAGTATCATCAAAGTTTGTTACAGTGTCTAAAGTTAAAACTGTATCGCCAGTTGTATCAATTTTAACTGCCAAAGGAAAACTTGTGTCCATTTGGTCTAAAGCTGAAAATACATTAGGGGTTTCAGTAAAATTTGCGACTTGTTGATAAGCATGGATTCCAGATATGTTTGTTGAAACTATATTGGCTTCTGCCGAGCTATTTCCATTCTTATCAATGGCTTTGATTAAATAACTGCCAACCCTCGCAGGAACTATAGCATTATCACATTTTCTTCTAGGGCATCTAACAAGATTTGTTGAATTAATCCAATTAGAGCCAGTTGTTACATTTTGGTATCTAATTTCATAAAAAGATATATCTAAATCACTATTAGCAAATGGTGGTGTCCAAGTAAGTTTTAAATGGTTTTGACCATGAAGTTCAACTGCAAAATCTTCAACATTACTAGGTGGTTCAACTCCCCCAACTATAACTCTTGTGGTTGATATAAATGTGCTTTTAGAAGCTATGGTATTTACTGCCCTTACTCTTACTTGATAAGTAGCACCATCAATTACATTTAAATGTTGATATTCTAAAATTTTACCAACTGCTATTTCTCTAAATGAATCAGATACGGCAGAACCATTGGGGTCTAAAGTTTGTTTAATTTGTACTTCGTAATTATCAACAAATTTATCTGGCGAAGCACCTATTGTTATTAATAATCTTGTTATAACTATTCCATCTGCATATTCTACTAATTCATCAGATAATGTGATACTCGCAGGTGGTTGTACTGAAAATGGATTAGGCAAAGTTGTATCTGGAATATTTGCAACTGCTTGTTGAGTCCCAAAAGCATAAAAACTATCTTGGTGTTCAGAGCATTGTAAACTTACTGTGTGATCTGCATTTACAGTTAAACCTTGCACTCTAAAAGGCTTTGCTGAAAAACTTGGTGTGGCATGAGTTATGTTAACTATATCCCCAATAGATAAATCTAAAGCAGTGGCATCTCCTTTTAATGAAATGTCTAAACTTGACCTTGATCTTCTTAAAATAATTTCTGCCATTTCTTGAGCTTGATATGGATTAGTTAACATGGAAAAATCAAATCTTCCCTCTAAAAGTAAACCCCCATCAGCAGTTTTCATATTCGCATGAGTATCAGCACTTGCTAAACCAGTTTCATCTACTGGAGGAAATTGAGCAGTATCAGACTGATAATCTTTATCTGGATTTATAAAATTAACAATAACCCTATTATATCTTGAGTTTTTATTTTTACTTGTAATTGATATGCCACCTAAAATATTATCTTCTGTTAAAGTAATTGATGCTGAACCAGTGGTTTCAACTAATATGTTGTATTTTCCTCCAGAGAAATTTAAGTATGACCTAGAACCCCTTACAAACTCTTTAACATTATCAATAGCTTTTCTTGAAGTATCTATAACACAATGACTATCCATTAAATCAATCTGACTCGCACCACTAAAAGGGGTTATTTGAGCATCACATACATCAGAAGCAGTTTGCCAATCTGCAAAATTACTATTAAAATAACTATTGGTAATCCCCATACCAAATCTTTCATTCCTTAAATAATCTAATAATTGTAATATTGCATTATCAGAATATGCCCAAGTAGAACTTGTATCTGCTCTATGACTTCCACTTCCACCAGTAACTGTGCTATCTAAATTTGGGTTATAAACTTTTTTTCCTTGCACTATCGCTTGAACTGTAGGTAAAGAGCCAAACTTATCGGCATTCCATTCAAATCTAATAGCAAGATATGCTAAACCTCTTAATCTATGATTAGATGTCCACGAACTTAATGTTGACAATAAACTTGATGCACTTTGACTATCAGAACCAAAATGAGGTTCGCAGGTAATTAAACTGGCTTCATCATAAAAATTGGCATCACTACTTGCGACTGTTATTTGTGTATTATCTGCAATATCCCCAGACCATGTAACTTGATTATCATTAATATGAATTGAACTAATATCGTTTATTTCACCCTCACTTAATATAAGAGCCATATATAAATATTGGTTATCTGTACCAGAGGTTTCTAAAAAGACTACATTACCACCAACTTTTCTTGTTCCATAAACTATTGGTATATGGCCATTCGCAGTAAATTTATTGACTAAAACACCTTTTGCTTGTTGTTCTGAATTATTATCGCCAAAGTCTGGTATTTCTGGCATGGGTATTAACCACCCAATAACATCTTCTATAACATCAACAACTACATCAACAACATCTTCAACAATATCAACAATATCATCAATTATATCGCCAATAAAACCACACATTTACATCAATCTCCAATTACTACCAAGATTTTCAAACCCTAATCTTTTAAATACTGGGTCTATTTTTAGACCAGTTGTAACCCCTAATACAATGGGTAATTTATTTGCTATTTTTTTTACACTATCTATCATTGTTTTTAAAAGTTTATAATTTCTAAAATTTTTCTTAATATAAATTACATCAATATTTATCATTTGCCCTTTGCTAAACCAAAACTCTGATTTATGGAATATACAACAACCGATTAATTCATCTTTATCAAGATCATTTAATAAAATAATTTTTCCCTTTTGTAACATGGTATTTATAAACTTTAATAATTTATGAGTGTCAACTTCTGGAAAATTTAAACCCTCTAAATCAATTTTTTTAAATTCTATTAAAAGGTCGTAAATATTTTCAATATCTTTTTTTTCAGCTTGGTATAAATGAACACTTGTCATACTCTGCCCCATTTAATATCTTTTAATGTTAAAGCTGAAAACTCCATGCCTTTGTCAGAACTAAAGAATCTTTGTTGTGAATTATCTGTCGTTGTTCTTCCACTTGTTTTGCTAAAATTACCCCAATGTGAGGTAATTGTAAAAGTCAAATTTGCCGTGTTTGTGTTATCTGTAATTTTGTATTCATCTATAGTGCCATAAAATAATAAAAATGGGTCTGCTATAACTGAAAGATTGTCATCTAAAAACCCCCTATAAATAAATACATTATCGTTTATTATATTTTCATTTAATGCGATAGATATATATGTTTGGTCAACTGCAGAAAGACTTATTAAAAGTGAGTTCTTTGATGGTTTGTTAGTTTCACTTATGCCAGTAATACTTTTTAAATGACCATTTGATAAATAAGTTCTTGAACTACCAGAAACACTTGATGTTATGTTAAAACTTGCATTTGTTAAATAAACTGGTGTTGCAAAACCTATTTCTATTAAAACTATTGGTTCAATAATACCAGTTGCTAACTCTGTTTTGACTGCACTTGTTAAACCTCTAGCCATTTACAAACTCTCAATAACATCAAACTCATAACTAAATAGTAAGTTTCCATCAGAATCATTTTGTGTTGTTGCAAACTCTTGAACATCACTTGTCAAATGCACAGTAAAAGGCACGGAATCATAAGTTACGGCACTATCATTTGCTAATGCAGTTCTTAATGGTGGCTCTATAGTAACTGTTGAAGCATTACTTGATGAAGTTGCATCAGCAACAATCATATAAACTTTAGAGTGAGCGAACTTTATAAAATCTCCTGCTTTTAATCTGCCTGCACCATCTCCTGCGAAACCATCTATAGCTATTGTAGTATCGGCTACAGAATGAACACCATTAACTAATAAAGTTCCACTTTCATTACCTTGTGCATTTAAATAACTTGGCATTGAAACTGTAAAATTTTCTTTCCTTGATCTTTGTTGCATTATAAATGCCATTATTGGTGCAAACTCTGATCTTTTCATTGGTGGATATTGAACTGTAAAGCTAAACCTTTGCCCTTGTACTTGCCGTCTAAATGTTTTACCACTATCAGTTTCAGACAATAAAGTTTTTTGATTACTTTTAATATTAACTGCAAGAAAATTTGTATTTGGTAATGCACCACTCATATTATTGCCATTTTACCTTTTTCATTTACTGCACTATTAATCAGGCTGACTATAGTTCCCCTTGAATTTACTAATAATTCATTAAAACCTCTAGCATCTACAGTGCTAATGTTAAAATTAACTGTTACTGGTTGTTGGTTCCCTAATTTACTATTGGGTACAACATTAGAAGCTCTATCTGGTACAACTAATTCTGGACCTGCTTCGCCAACCATATAAGGCTGATCTTGGTTCATTCTGCCACCAAGTCTACGACCTGCATATTTTGTTGAAGCGATAGTTGCCACTTGAGCGAAACCTAATGCTCCGATTGCAACTGCTAAGGGAATACCGAGTGGACCCATGCCTAATGCTTTACTAACCCCTTGTGCAGTGCTAATTATTGCATCTTTAATTGCGAATGCTTTATTTAATTCAAATGCAGTTCTATTGTGTTTTGCCATTTCTGCTAGTGCCAATCTTCCAGTATCTTTAGCCAAAGCATTCATTTCTTCGCCAGTCATTTTTTCTAAATTAATTTGATTGGCTTTACCACTTTGTAGCAAACTTAAATTATCACTATGAAGTTTTTTTCTGATTTCTAATTCTTTATCTGCAGTTTCTTTAGCAATTTTTAATGTTTCATCTGCCCTTATCCTTTGAAGTTCAGCTTCTAATTCATTATTGTCTTGTATCAAATTAAATTTATTTGCAAAGGCTTGTCTTTGTATTTCAAGTTCTAATGTTGCTAAGTCTTGTAATCCTTTAACTTTTTCTTCATTAGTAAAGGCTATAGGCATTTGCCCCATTGAAGCATCATCACCAAATAAAGTGCCGTCAGTTGGCTTTTGCTTTTGTTTTTTTACTTCGGCAAGTTTTTTTTCTGCTTCTACTTGCTTTTCTATTGCTTTTACATTCTTAATCCTATTATCTGAATCCAACAAAATTATTTCTGCACTTGTTTTTATTGCTTGTATTTCTTTATTTAATGCTTTTATTCTTGAGATAACTGCTCGTTCGCCCTCTAAAATAGATAACCCAAACTCACCATTTGCTTTTGCAGATTCTTTTAGTTTTTCACCAAAAGTTGTACTTTGTATAGCTTCTAAAAGTTTTGTTTCTTTAGCTAGAGAAGATTCAGCGATAGCAAGTTTATTAGTATTTTTTTCTAATTGGTCAACTATAGGTATTATTTCGTTCATTTTACTTAATAAACCAATAGACCTCAAAAATTCTTTTGTTTGTATAATTGAATCTTTTAGTGATTGAATCATTTTTGATAATGCAGGCAATAATGGTGTTACTGCTTCAACCATAAATTCTTGGAATTCAGCATTTAGTGCTTTCATAGAATTAGCAAAACTGTCGTTTGTTCTTTCAGCATCGCCTTGTGCATCTGATGTTCCTGCAATAATAAGGTTTAATCTTGCTTGTACTTTTTCAGCATTAGTAACTTCCTTAGCAGTTTTAGTTATCCCCATTCTCAGAAGTTCTTGTTTTAATGTTGCTTCTGTTATTACAACACCAAATCTCCTAACTGTTTCGTGATTACCAACTAAAGCACTTTGAAAAGCCATCATTGTTTGCACATCACTAGCATTGTTAAATGAAGCCACATCTACTGCTAATTTTGTTAATTGAACAGATAGCTTTGATGCTTCCCCTCTAGCAAAACCCATAGGAACAAATGTATCTTGTATAGAAGATGCCATTCCCTCAAGTTCTTGGGTGCTTCTTCCTACATTATCTCCAAAAACTTCAAGTTCTTTTCTTACACTTGAAACAAACCTGCCAAAAACAACTGATGATTTGGCTTGCATTTCTTCAACTGCACTTGCCATTGTTACCATTTGTTTACTAAACCTTAATGCTTGGAATACTACTACACCCCCAATAACAGTTCGCACTGTATTACCTAAAGCATTAAATGACCTTTGTTGAGATTCAACTGAGCCTTTTACATTATTTTTTAAATTGTTGACGTTTTTCGTGGCTGACTGCATAGCTTTTACAGTTTTGTCTTTAGCTAGAATATCAATATTTACTGATTTTGTTGCCACTATCTTGCCTTTGCTATTCGTTCTTGTCTTTCTCTTTCTTCATTCTGAAGTTGAAAGTATGCTTGCCACATTGTAAACTCATTGACTGTCATTTGCAAGATTTCGGAAACTGTCTTATGAAGTTTTTCAGCTAAAAAAAAGATATTATGAAGTTCAGCATCTTTATTTAGTTTTTTTTACTATCGTCAATGTCTGAGCCAGTACCCATAATTTTCGTTGCTACATCTGCAATAACATTAGTATCAGCTTTTGTTTTAAAGGCTAAAACATGAGTTCCATTAAACATTTTATCGCCATCTTTTGTTAATGCCTTTTCAATAATAACATCAATTAAAACTATTAAATCAGTTCCACTTGCTCCTTTGAAAATCTTTTGTTTTTCAAGCATATTAAAAGGTTTACAAAAGATAGCTTTATCGCCTATCAAACCCCATTCTGGAACTTCAATTATTTGAGTTTCAAGCTGACTAAAATGGTCACGAATCCCATCAAAGTAATCAATTTTTGTATCAGACATTTATACAGTTCCGATAGTCAAACCACCATTACCCTGACCAGATACAGTTCTAGTTGTAACACCATCTAATGTTACCCCTACTGACATTCCAGTAACAATACCAGTACCAGAGAACTTTCTATCTCCACTAGCATTACCCTCTGGTAAAAATGCAAATGTTAATTCTGCACCTTGTACTAGATTGGTTTGTGCCGTGTCTGTTTCATCAAAGTTCATATCAATACTAAATGTATATGTTCCTCTACCAACTATATAAGATTTCATTGAATTACCAAGTGGTGTATCTTCAACAACGTCGTGTGTAGTATCTATTGTGAAGCCAGTTGCATTACCAAGTGTATCACTTCCTATAGTTACAACCCCTTCTTTACCATGATGTGTAGCCATTTATTACTCCTTATCGTTAGTTTCTTTAATTTTTTCAGTTTTTTTAACAACTGCTTTTTCATTTCCTAAAGTAAAACCATTATTCTGAAAATGCTCAATATGGTCTTCCGAACATTTTACAATGGTTTCGCCTTTTTTCATAGTAACATTTTTAGCCATTATGCACTCCCTCTAGTAAATTCATAAATAACTCTTACTGTAATCCTTACACCACCATAAGGAAATATTGTTCCCTC
>Ga0181395_1000108_pt1 | contig 30797 bp, 22 predicted proteins | sample 18SPOviralmetaG_FD_130124 | JGI IMG/M metagenome (GOLD analysis project Ga0181395, IMG submission 130124) | Marine viral communities from the oligotrophic San Pedro Time Series (SPOT) site, San Pedro Channel, CA, USA - 18 SPOT_SRF_2010-12-16 | ecosystem: Environmental > Aquatic > Marine > Strait...
AAGCTATGAGTGAAGATTGTATTGCCTGTGACGGATAAAAACAATGAAGGGGACCTCGTTTGAGATCCCCTTCGGTTACAGGAACTTTTGGGTATGGTACGCCCAGTTATCTTTGTTCCTTATAGTAATTTTTTAGTTCCTTTATAGCCATAATAAACTTCATCTAAACTGTCGTATATTTGTTTACCAAGCTTATTTTTTTTAAGAATTTTACTTACAGGTTTAAAATATTTACCTTTTTTTAGAATTGCAGCAACAGGATCTCCACTAATTAAACTCGCTGCTGTATCAGCTGCTAAAACAGGAGGTAAAAATGATGAGACTGTATTAATCCCTTGACTTCTTGATAATATGCTTTTAGCCTGTTTACTATTAACACTTCCATCATCTTTATCAGCTAATTCTTTAAGAGCTTTAAGATCTTGTAATGAAGTTGGAAAATCACCTCCATTTTTATCTGTTTTTAAAACAGATCTAATTCCATCAAGAGGGTTTCCAGTTAATGTTCTTAAATCTTCAAGAAATTCTTTACCACTGGGCCTTCGCTTTTTCCCTTCTACTTTAGTGATAGTATCTTTTGGAGGATTATTAGCATACCATTTTTTAATAGTCTCTGTGCTTGCTCCAGTTGGAAAACTAGATCCTTTAGATGTATCAACTAAAGCTGTTTCTCCAACTTTTTTATTTTTTGGTGCATTAACAATTACTTCATCTAAATTAGGTCTATGAATAGATCCTTCACCAAAGTGTTTTGCATATTCTGCATCAGACATTTTAGAGTCACTTTTAGTTGTATATTCTAAATTATCTTCATCTTTAGGCTCTTCTTTTCTAAGAGGACTATTATTCATAAATTTATTTGAAAATGCCATAATATTTATTTTTTACAGACACACTCCGCTACTGGACAGTCTGCTACATTTATAACTAATTTTGAAACTAACCAGTTCCATTTACAACAACACTTACACCAGCAAGCTTGCATCCATAAACCTAGTTTTACTAATAATTTTCCCATAATATTTAATCTTTAATTGGACGTTCAGCGTCGTCTGTTTTTTTCATTTGAATTTTACCGTTTACACATTCAAATTCAGTTTTTTCTCTATTGTATTCTGCTAAATTATCTTCTGCGCTAATAGGTTTTTCATATTTTTCCATCTTACCATCAACTCTTCTTATCGACGTTTTAGATTTTCTAGACATATAGCTTGCTTTTTTCTTTTCCCAAGCCGCTGCGCATTTATCTTGTTTAAATGGTGATTTACTTTTCATCTTTTAAGTGTGTTACGTAGTTACCTTTTTTATCTTTTTTAACTGTAGAGTAATCTTGAGCACTAAGCTGTGGATATTTTCCAGTTTGTTTTTTAACAGCGTCTTCTAATTCAAACTCCTCTACATAGTCTCCTTTCTTATATTTATTAGAAACTCTTATAGTGTCTTTTACTTTTTCTCTAGGATCTTTTTCTTTTTTAACTGGACTATCTTCTGGTGCTGCTAATATCTTAGCTTTTAATTCTTCAGGTAATCTATTTTGTTTTCCTACTAGTTTTTTATCTATAGGCGATTTTTCTATAAATCCTTTTTGAAATGGTGAACTCATGATTTTTTAGTTTTATTTTTTTGACAAAAGTTTCTAGCAGCTTCTACACTACCGAAACCCCATTTTTTTAGTGCCATTGCTTTTTTAGTTGGTTCGCCTTTAGCATCTTTCATTGCTCCAGCCATACCCGCAAATCTACAAGCAAATGACACTCTTCGCTTGTTAGTTCCTTTTGTAAGTCTCTTACCTAATTTCTTACCGGTTTCAGATGTATACTCTGACCGCATTTTTCTATTTTGCTTTTCGTAAGCTTTTTCTTTTATTTCTACAGGTGATTTCATATTAATATGTCCAAATTACATTTTGTGATTTATCTTTATCGATGTCTACATGTATAAAAGATTTAGCGACACCTATTCTTTTAAAACCGGTCTTTGTTAATAAGCTTAATAGTTTAAACCTATCGCTAGATGTTGTGCATGATATATCAACAGCTAAACCTTTTACGTGTGAAGAATCTGCAACACCACCTATTTTTTTATTTCTAGCTTTTGTTCTATAACCAGAATTTACTCTAATAGGTTTACCATATTCTTTTCTTACCGCATCTAGCATATATATTATTTCTTTATTCATATGCCTACCGCTACCTGGTTCATCAGGTGAATCAAACTCTTCTAGCTTAAAATATTTCAATCTTCTTTTTCTTTTTTAATGTTAACCCATTTAGATATTGTATACCCTATAGTTATAAGTAACAATAAAATTTTTAAACCGTCTTCTATTTGTGTAAAGGTTGTAACGCCTAGTGTACCTACGCTCATAGCGTATAGCTTCATATCTGATAAACTCATTTTATTCTCCGCATTTTTTTGATGGATCATCTACTCTTCTCCAGTCTTCTTTTTCAAACCAGTCTCTGAGTGTAGCTCCTTTTTTACGAGCGCCTTTAACATTTGTTTTAGACGATCTTTTATATTTACCTTTTGCGCCAGCGGATTTTTTAGAGTTTACTAGCTTTTCTCTTTGTTCTTTACTCATACTTCTTATTTTAGAAGCTGGTAAGCAAGTTTTAGTTGTACCACCACCTTTTTGTTTATTAAGTGGAGATCTTTTTTCTTCTGCATGTGCTAAACCGATTTTATTACCGTCACCTCTACCAGATACAGCAGCAGTTCTATTGCGCATTTTATTCCACGGCTTTGAGTGCATTACAGTTGCAGCACAATGCATCATTGGTGTTTTTTGTTTATAAGCCATTATTTCTTTTTACCTCCAAAGTTACTAGGTCCACCAGCTTTAGTACATCTTACGCCCCAACCTGAAGCGTAAGCACTAGGCCAAACCTTAAATTTTCTTTTTGCAGCAGCCTTACAAGCTGAGCTTATTTTACCATATAAAGGACTACTCATCTTTTTTCTTTTTTTGTAATTCAATTATTTTTTTAACTCTAGCGTCTTCATAACGCAATGCTTTAATTTGTTTTTTATCAAGACCTAAATCAAGAAGCATCTGTGTTTGCTCAGCGGTATTAGTATCGCGTTTCATAACATCAATCTCTTGCTTTTTACGCTCTGCTTCTGTAGGTTCAACTGGCTTATCCCAACCACCGTAGTAAGGTAAACCAACGTCATAAGAAGACCAGCCTAGTGCCATAGAAACTTTTTGCCACATTTGTGATTGCTCACTCATTATACCTCTTATATTATTAGCTTTTTTAATAACACGATCAATAGGTATATTTGTTGTAGCTGTTATAATTTGAGCACCTGCTAAATAAGCTGGGTTATCAAGACTAAAACCTTTTTGTTTTATTTCTTTCATGTTCCAGCTAAAACTTTTTAACCCACCTACAATTTTTCTATATTTAGAACTAATAGCTGGTGAAAAACTAAGAGCCTCTATAGCTGCTTTTTCATACTCAGGTCTGTTTTTACTAGATTCTTCATATATTTTCATTAAAGAATTTTTAGCAGCAACCATAGCCATACCTGCAATACCTAAACCTTTTAACTGAGAATCAATCATACCATTAGCTACTCTAGCTATTTTCTTGCCATCTTGTTTCTTTTTAGCAGCACTTTTTTCTTCGTCTTCATCATCATCACCAAAACCTATAGCAAACAATGCTTGTTGTAAAGCATTGAATATTAAGTTTTGCATAACACCGTAATATGCTATTCTTGATATATGTGTTTTAGCATCGCCTCTACCAGCAATAAGATCTTGTATTGATCTTTTTTGTATTCTAACATACTGCATTGGTGTATTTGCCCAGTTAAGTATAACACGACCAGCAGCAGAAGCTTGTTGCATACTAATTTTATCAGGCGAACTAGACTGTTGACTTTCTTCCGCAACTAATCTAAAGTCTTGAAAAGCTTTTTCTGTAGCCAACTCTTTGCTCATACCTTCTTTAATATACTTATTAAGTCTATTTCTATAGAAAGTAGCACCACCTGAAGCAATAGCAAAACTATCTGCGTATCTTGTAAGCACAAAACCTTTACTTAATAAAAACGCTATAGCAGATTTAACTTTGTTCTTAGAATCTTTTACAGCATCTGCTATTTCAGATTCACTTACGTTTATTTTAAGACCATTTCTACGTTGTGTTAAATAGTCAGAGTTCATGAGCGTCATGAAATCTCCCCAAAATTGTTTTTGGTTTGCAAACGCTTTACCTGCGGCTATAATATTATTATCACCCCAATTTATAAAGTTTACAGCAGAAATTGTTTGAAGTAGTGCAGATCTTGTATTTAAGAACATTACAGCACCAACAGAGTTGTTAACCCAATCTAAAACAGCGCTTGTTTGATCATTGTAACCAAGTCTGTTTGTACCAGCCTTCATTCTAGTTAATGTGTTCTCTAAAGCTTTACGCCATCTTGTGCCGTAAGCAGCTTCCATTTTGTTTAAATTCTCAGGTGAAAATATAATATCTACATTTTCTCTAAACTCTTGTTGATATTCTTTACGGTTAACGTCATTTATACCACCAATAATATCTGTAGTTAAATTACCACCTAACCAATCTTTACCGGGCTTAGGATATGGTTTACCTTTTTGTATTGACATTAGTTGATCCGCAAAAGCCTGAAGCTTAGCTTCATCAGTTATAAACTTGTTAAGCTTTCTAGTGTCAGCTTTTGAAAGTCCAGGTATTGACATACCTTGCTGAGTCCACATGTAAGTACGAAGCGCATGTTGATATGTAAATTTACCAACACCTGTTTCTGTTTCTAAAGTTGTAGGTAAACCTGGGAACTGCTCTTTTAAAGCCATGAAATCATTAGCCGCAGCTATCTTAGCTTGAGTTATAGAATCTTCAGCTTTATTATATGTGTCAATAAGATTTGTTTTTAAGAACTCATATTGAGCTTCTCCTTTCTTACCGTTACCTATCAAGCTATATAATAAACCTTGAAATCTTCAGCTGATGAAGCCATTGTAAGCCAATCAAATCTACCTTTATCTCTACCTACTGTTTTAGCTTTAGCAGCAGAAAATTGTTTAAATGATTCAATGCCAGAAGAATCTTCAATCATTTGATTTACTATAGTATCAAATGTACTTGTTTTACTAAACTTAGCTTGTTGCACTCTAGACTTAACATCTATTTGATCTAATACATCTTTAACTGCTTTAACATTTTTACTAGCATCATCTGCAAAATAAAAGTCATTATAACCTTCAGCTGCTTTACCAGCGATCCATCTACCTTTTGCAGCAGCGGTACCATCGGCTAAGCCTGTTATGTTACCTAAAGGTATATTAATACCTAAAGCTTTCATAAAAGCTTTTATAGGACCAGCTGCACTTTGTGGTCTAGCTGTTAATATAAATAAATCTTCAGTACCTCTTGTGTCTGCTATTTTTTTAGCAACATTAAATAAAGGTCCTTTCTTGCCATCAATAACTTGCTCAAATTGACTAAAATCAAACGTAGCACCTTGCTCTTCAAGTGTGGCAGCTTGTTCAGCAAATTGAGTTGCGTTTATTTCTTTAGTTCCTCCTGGAACTTCTTTTAAAACCTCTAGTTTTTGTTGTTCATTTAAGCTATTAAAGTTTTGTTTAAAACTTGGTAAGTTTTCAAATTCTTTTTTAAATTTTCTTCTAGATATAATATCAAGCATATCACTGTCAATACTAGATAATGGATTTATAACAATAACCTTGCTATTAGATCTAGCTAATGTATCGTCAAAATCAAATACTCTTATTTTCTTAACAGGTTTATCTACTTTTCTACCTTCAGCTAAAGCTTTGTCAAGAGTGTTTAGCTCGTCAGTAACAAGTACACTGTTACCAGCGGCTTTATCACTAAACTTCAAGCTATTGGGTTGCATATTGTTATTTGTAATACTAGGTTTAATTTTAGCATTACCAGAGCTGATCTGAGCATCAAGTCTTTTAACTGCCTCTGCTTGAGTTATTTCACCAGTCATAACTTTATATGTAAGTTCATTTTGAACATATATGTTGTTAGAGTTTTGATCTGATTTAGGTAGTTGACGTGTAAACATTTCAGCTACACTTTTACCCATTATGTAAAAGTTATTAGAGTTTAAACCTTGTACGCCGTCTCCACTAGAATTTCTATTTACTTGAGGATTAAAATATCTTACTAATGCATTTGGTATTTTACTTACATCACCAGTTTTAAAATACTCTTTTAATTCATCATAAAAAAACTGTGTTTGAGTTTCTTTGTAATTATATGACTCACCATACCTACCATCGGTATCTACTAGTTTATTATCTTGTGTTTCTGTTATACCTAATTGAAAATAAACTTTCTCAATAACAGGCATTAAAAAGTCTACGTCATCATAAAGTTGAGCTGTATACATTAATGAGGACATGTCATTAGAAGGATCAACGTGCTCTTTTACAGTTTTACCACTTTTATCACGTTTAGCTTTTATGTATTCTTCACTAACACCTTTATCTACAGCCATGTTTCTTACTAAATGAGAAGTAGAAACAGATTGAGTTCCATAAATAGCTAGTAAAGATAAATAATTGGCTGGGTCTGCTTTTATAGCATTTGCCCCGCCCTGCAATATAGCTTTAACACCTTTATAATTGTCATCTACTTTCTTCTGTGCAGAAGGCTTAGAATAGCGATTAGAAACAACAGAAGGACTTTTAGCCGCTTTTGCCACGTTAACTTCTTTTACATTGTATGAAAGAGTATTACCTTGATCTAACCAAGCTTTTCTATTTTTTTCAGCGTTTTTAAGTATATTATCAAATTGTTCACTATTAAAAAATATAGCATTACCTTTAGAACTATAATCTATCATAGTTCCTCTAGTTAAAGATTCTAGTGGAATATATTTCCACATTTCATTTTCTATATTTCTTTTTAAATATTCTATAGCTTTAGGGTTTGTTGCTTTAAAGTTATCCACTGTTAACTCCTGGCCTTCAAACTCAACTTTTATATTATTATCTTTAGCAAACTTTTCAGCAGCCTTTCTCATTACTTTAACACCTTGCTCGCCTAAAGCAGCTGTGTATACACCAGGTCTTTGCGCTTGCGTAATACTAAACTTAGCGCCACCACGTAATCTTTGAGGTGTTGTAGGCACTAAAGTTTCAAACATACGATTTCTAATATGAGTATTTAATAAACCTCGTATTAGTTGAGCATATTTACTGTCTCTATATAACTTACCTGTAGGCTTGCTTCTAAGAATATCCATGTAATCTTTTAGTGTACCTGTAAGTTTACCATCAGTATACAGAGCATCTTTCATGTTTTTAGGTATGAAAGTACCTCTACCGCGCGTAGTAGTCTCGTCTTTAGTTTTAGGCAATCTTGCATAATCACTAGCCGCGTTAGCTAACAAAAATCTTTGAGCAGCATTTAAACCAGCTTCATCGTAGTTTTGATATGTTCTAGTTTTATCACTAATTGTTTCAGGATTTAAACCAAGCATGTCACCATATATTTTAGCTACAGCTGGTGGCACATCTTTTGTTTGACCAAATCTATCTACTTCTACATCTTTAAAACTCTCTGTAGTTGCTTCAGTTATTTTAGTTTCAAGCTCGCCTTTATCTTTAACACCTGCTTTTTCTATAATTGTATCAGAATACTTAACTGTTTCAGTTGGTGCTTTAGGCGTTCTAGATCGTTTAGTTGTTTTTTGTTTTGTACTAGTATCTATAACTTGTTTGGCTACTTCAGAATCAATGCTAGTGCCTTCCTGCAGCGTGCCTCCTATTTGTTTAGCACGTTCAAGTATTTCAGCTTGACGTTGTCGCATCAACGATCCTAAATAAGTATTAAGCTGAGCCGTGTCTGCATTGAAATCAGCAAGCAACGGTTTGTTTCTGCCTGGAAATATACCTTGCATTTGCTCGGTTACAGCTGTCTTAACAGCGTCCATTGGTATACTACCTGTTGGATTAAACTTTAGTCCTTTGCTGATTACAGGCCAGTTAGTTTCAACTATAGCTTCCATTGCGGCAAATCTATCTGTTTGATTACTAGACTCAGAGTTAATAGTCTCAACTAAACCTTCATTTGTAATAACTCCATCTCTTGAAAGATCTATAAACTCTTGACCTCTAGCGGTAGTTATAGAAGGCGTTGTTCTATCACTAGTAGTTGTCGTACCTTTTCTAATTAAAGCCTCTGCTCTTTCAGATACTTTACCTTTTTTTATACTTTTGTTGTAATCTTTTATAAAGTTGTACGCGTCTCTACCATTTTGATATTCTAAGTTTGTAAAACCAGCAGGTTTTAATACTAATTCTTTAAATTTTCTTAAAAATCTAAGTAGGTTTTCACCTAGGTTATCAGTAAAACCTATTTGATTTTTACCTACAAGATCAGAGAAAACATTGAAATATTCTTCTGCATATGTAGCAGGATCTTTTTCTTGTTTATTGCCGTCCTTGTCTAGTACAAAACTACCATCATCGTTCATTTCATAACGATAGTTCGCGTCAATTCTTTGTTGTACTAAATTAAGCTCTTTGCTACTTAAAGTATTTTTAAAATCTTCTACAAGCTCAAGAGCTTTTGCAGGATTAGTATCAAATAAAGACTTTTGTATTTTATGTAACAACTCGTGTTCAGCCGCTGTTACCGCACCAACTGAAGCTGCCCACTCTTTGTTTATGTATATTTGATTTGTTTTAGGATCTACATAAGCATCAACAAATTTAGGTATACCTTCTGGCAAATTGTTCATGTCATCTATAACATTTATACTTTCACCTAAAACTTTTTTAGTTACTTGCTCTACGTTTTTAATTGCTTCATCTATAATAGGCTCGTTTTTAGCTTTATTTTCTGCTATTATATATGGAGCTAGTACTTGAGCAGAGCTGGTGGCTATATTGTTTAAGTTTTTCTGTAACGTTTCTACAGTAAGTTCTTTTGTTTTTTGGTCAAGAGTAAAATCGTTATTTATATCACGAATTTTTCTTACTATTTCATATTCTTTAGCCTTATTTTCTAGTAAAATTGCTTTCTCTTCATCTGTCATTTTATCAAGACGTTGAAACTCTTTATTTAGAGCTTTCATGTTTTCAACAGTAAGAGAGTTTATTTCTTCTTGTATAGTTTTAGTAACTTCAGTACTTAATCCTCCTTCAGTTGTAAAACCAGTAGTAAGCATTTCATTTAATTCCGCCACTCTAGCTGTATTTTCTCCAATAACTTGATATGATTGTTTACTTCTAAATGGGGCTACTAATTGTTGGCCTATTAGCGGAGCTCTAACAGCAACACCAGCTGTCCATAAAGTGCTAAGAGCAGTTTCCGCCATACCATCAAAAAGATTTACATCTTTCTTACCTAGTATGTATCTTTCACCTATGTTACCTATTAGATTATCTAACATTTCACTTGGTATCTCTTCACCCATGTCTTTAGCCCATCTACCGCCTGCGGACAAAAAGCCTTTCATTGTATTATTAAAACCTTCTTTAAATCCTGGAATATTTTGATAAGAAAACTTAAGTCTTCCAAGCATGCCTTGAGTTATATATTCTGTAGCAACAGCAGAACCTCCAACTAAATGAGCCATACCATACATCTGAAATATATTGTAATCAGCAGTTCCAAGATTAATTTCTTTCTGCATTTCTCTAAACTTACTACCAGCAGTAGCCATACCTATTATAGGTAATCCGGCTCCACCAGTTCCATATAAAACAGCATATATAGGAAGTTGCTGACCAAAACTTGTGCTAGCCCATCTACCCCAGTCCATTAAGTTTTTATTTTCGTTTATTGTAGTAGGAAGAGCCATTTCATCGTTAATAATATTAACAACATTATCAATTGAACCAGTGAATTTATCTGTTAATTTTCTACTTAAATCTTCACCTGTTAACTTGTTATATATTGCTTCACCAATTTTGCCTACAGTTCCAAAAGCAGATACATTAAGTTTCATTCTTTCAGAATATTCTGCTAAACCATTTACAAACGTATCCAAAGTAGTAGCCGCAAAACCACCGGGAAGTCCAGTTAAAAAACCATAATTTCTACTATACAAATTATTAAATAATAAAGCTTGATCTTCATCTTTTACTTTATCTGATAAAACATCTGAATTATTTTTTATAAATTCAATATCTCCTTTATTGCTTTGTATTAGCAAATTAAATTTTTCTCGCGCGGCATCAACTTCTTCTTGTGTCTTATAAAAGCCGTTTGCTATATTAAATAGCTCTACGTTTCTACTTGCTATATTTTTAGTTGCTAAACTGTCTTTTATCATAAACAATTTAGCGTCAAGTTCTTTAGCCGCCGTTTCTAGTTGTATTCTTTTTTCACCTTCAGTATCATCAAAAATATCTTGAAAATTTTTAAATCCTGTTGCTAAGGAAAACAATTTGGCGCCTGGCGCTGTGCTCATTGAGTTTGCGTTAATTTCTAGCATTATTTTAGAATAAGTCTCTAAAAGTCTCTGCTCTTCTTCTTTATAAAACTTGTTTATATATAATTGTTCTACATCTTGTTTAACTTGTTCGTCTGTAACAGAGTTAATATCAACTTTATTTTTTTTTGCGTATTGAGCTTTAGCTATATTATAAAATTCTGTTTGCTCTGTAAACTCTTTGTCTTCTACTATACCAAATGCGTCATCTTTAAGAACAAGAGATGATACAGCGCTTTTAAATAAAGGTGGAGTATAACCTACTATTTTTCCCGCTAAATCAAATCCAGATACATCATATTCTTTTCTTTCTACAGATTCTTTAGCTTTTTGTTTAATATCAGGAAGCATGCTTTGTAGCATGTTATCTATTGATTTTTGCACAGAAGTTTCACCTAAAACTTTTATTACACCTTGCTCTGTATCTAACTCTTCTATTTCTTTATTAAGTTGAGCAAGTTTATTTTTATACTCAGGATCGCTAGGATTAAGAGAGTTTATTTTATTACTTAATTCTTGTTTTTTATTTTTTATTTTTGTTTCAACAAGTTTTTTATTGTCTGGATCATTAAGCAATTCTTGAAAATTTTTTCTACTTTTAGCAGCTTCAATTTCGTTTAAATCAAATTTTAAGTCAGCTTTTTCTTTACTAGTTGCAACCTGCTGTTGCTCATAATTATAAAGAAGCATATCATCAAAAGACTGAGTGCCTTCTCTACTTGGATCAAAATCTTGAAGTTTTGTTTGCTGTAATTGTTGATTTGCTTTTTCTTTTACCTCAGCTGGTAAAAACCCTAATTGAGACTGTATAGCTGCTACCTGGTTTTGCAAAGCTACATTTTTAGGATTGTTTTTAGCGCGCTCTGAAGCGTTGATAAACTCTTTGTCGTCTTTACCTTTGTAAAAAACCTGTAAATCTAAATTACCGTCTTCATCTACTTCTGATTGATATTTGTAAGTAAAATCACCATCTACAACTTCCTCACCTGAGTTTACTATTTCAACATCAGAGTTTACATCTTTGTATGCGTCTTTTACAGCAGTATCTATAGCGTTTCTTCTGCCAGTTTCGTTTTTTTGTTTCTGAACTGTATCGAAAAATCTTTTACGAATTACTTCATAACTTTCTTCCTCTTCTTCAGGTTCTTGTGATTCCGATAAACCATCTTCCGATGGCGACTCCGTATCTTCTCCCTCGGATGCATTGTCCGGTGTAGTTGTTACAGTCGCATCCTGTTCCTCCGCAACAACTTCTTGATTTCCCTCTTTTTCAATTACCTCTTCGTTTTCTACAACTTCTTCTTCAACTGGTTCTTGATTTTCAACAACTTCAGGTGTTTCTTTTTCAGCTAAAACACCTTCAGTATCTTGCATTGATTGCTCTGCTTGCCATTTCCCAAGTTCAGCAATAATCTGATCTCTTGTTAGTGGTGGACTAACAGACTGAAGTTCTATAGTTTTTTGTTCTATTGTCATTTAATTTAACTTAATTTATTGTCTTTTAAAAATTTTTGAGCTTTAGCAGATCTAGCTTCTGATAAATCAAATACAGCTGCATCTTCTTCGACAGTAGGTAATCTATCTGTAATGAATTGTTTTAAATAGTTATTCATAAAATATTCTACAAATTTTTGTTCAAATAAAACTTTTTTATCTTGTGATAATGGTAAATCTTTTTCATAACTCCAACTCTCACCAGCTGCATTAGCGTTTTGTACCATTTGATCGTCTTCTTCTACGCTTGTTTGTTTAGCTAAATAAACGTTCCAAAGTGCAATAGCTTCTTGTTCTATAGATAATACACCAGCTATCTCAGCATTTATAAAAGGCATGGATTTTTTTGTAATTTTATCTAAATCAAACTTAAGTATATTTCTACCTTTACCATTTCCTATATCTATTATTTCATAATCATAAGAACCATCTGGATTTTTCATTACAAATTCATCTGAAATAGCAGCATTAGGTGATAATTCACCGTTTTGTTGTAAAGAATTACCTTCAAACAAACCAGTTTGAGGCATAACAGACATCATTAATTTTTCTATATTTGGTGTAGATGTTACAATACTAGTTCCAGCTTTAGCTAGTAAATCTAAAGATGAGCTGTTTATAACAAGAGGTTCTTCAAACATAGGACCCATAAATATAATTTCCAGTGAACCATTTTCAAGTATATATAACTTCATGTCATAACCATGATCTTTAGAAAAACCAGGTTTAGTATTCATTATAGAGTTAGCAACTGTATATTTATAGTTATTGTTTGGATCAAAATTAGACTCTTCTGTAATACTTAATTGAGATACAAGTTCGCTTAAAAAATCAATTGCATCTTGAGGAGCTTCATCTAATATTTTTAATTGCTTATATTCATATTCACAGTTGCCTTCAACACATGTGTTATTTTGTATAGCAGACATTAATTTAGCATATGTCTTAGCCGTGGGCCTAAATGCGTTTCCTAGCAAATCAAAATCTACATTGTAATTAGCTGCTATAAATCTTTTATCAAAACCTAACGCGTTACTTTCGTTAAATTGTTTTAGATATAAGTTTATTTGTATATTTTTATTTTCCATGTGTTATATCTTAACATCCTAATTTACCTTGTCCAAATGATAAGGCAGCGTCACCTAGACCGCTAATTGCACCCATCATCATATTTGAAGATGATGCTTGAGCCGCTTGCTTAGCACCCATTAAAGCTGCAATTTTATTTCTTTGGTAGTTTATATTATCTTGCTCTCTATTTTCTGTCATTTGCAATTTAATGTTTTCACCCATACCTTGCAATTGTTGAGTTCTACCAGCTTCAGATATTTGTATACCTTGTATTCTTTGGGCATCAGCCAATTGTTGCTGCTCCATTGCTTGTTGTCCTTGAGCTCTTAGTTTTTCGTTTTGAGCTTCTTGAGTTTCAATACTAGCTGCTACACCTTGTTTACTTTGCAAAGCTGCTTGAGCTAACGCGGTTGCACCACCAGCGCCAGCACCTGTTGCTCTTAACGTGTCTAATGTATTCGCTAAAGCAATATCAGATTGCTCTATTTGTATTTCAGCTGCTTTTGTGGAAACACTTAAATTTGCAAAAGGATTAGAAACTTTACTAGAAAGATCTTTAGCTAGTGCTGATACGTCTGTAACGCCGCTGTAAGGATTTACAATTTGTTGTCTAGAGTTTTGTAGCTGATTAAGCTTAGCGTTTTCTTTTTTTAATTGTCTAGCTAAGGCTCTAGCTCTTCTTTTAGCCGCTCTAGACCCAAATATCCCACCTGCTATTTTAAGAGCGCCACCAATTGCCATTGCTGCTATTGCCATATTTTTTTATTTTTATTATTAATATCCACTTGAGAAAGTGTAATTAGATGATACTGCAAATAGTTCTTTAAAACCATTAGGATCTGTTACTGTGTCTGTTGATATTTTTACATTTGCAAAAAACCCTTTAATTCCAGACATTTGATCTCCAAAAATTATTTCGTTTTCTGCCGCTAAACTATTATTTATTAAATTAGCGCAATACTTGTTTTCTTTTCTATAAAAACCTGCTCTAAAAACAGGTTGAATAGCTGTTGCTGTAAGAGCTGCAGCGCCTGTTAATGGAGGAACTGAAGAATCATAAGCTCCTTGCATGTAACTTAAAACTTGAGCCGTTGTATCTGTGGTAAAACCTGAACTAGAACTATAATTACCTGGTCCTGTTTCATCAGAAACAAAAAAATTAACTTGCCAACCATTAGAACCTTCATAATTAACGGTATTAAATACTTTTGAATTACTAACCTGAGGATTAAAAGTAAAATTTATAGATGAAGGAGTTGAAACGCCGTAAAAAGTATTATAAATATTATTTTGAGCGTTATGTAAAAACAATGCACTTCTGTTTGTTGTATAATGTTGGTTTCTTATACTAAATGATTGACTAGGTTTGTAGCTATAAAAACTAATCCAACCTTGAGCTCTTTCGTCATAAGATAAAGTAGGTTCAGATAATTCTAAAGCACTATCAGAAGGCTGAATTGATAAAACATATTCTTTATTATAAATGTCCCAGCCACCTATTAATTTACCTAAACCAGCAGAAGAACTATTTACATTAATTATTTGGTTTCTAAAAAATCCGTTCATACCTGCTCTAGATATTTCTTCTAAACCTTGAGGTCCTAATCTCATAACAACGCTTTGATTTGGATCTACAAAATACTTATTGTACCCATAAACAGCAAAGCTTTCAGGATTATTTCCAATACCGTAATTACCTTGAAAAGGTACTATTTGACCTATAACAGTTTTAAAAGAACTAACAGGTAGACCACCACCTTCTGCACTGTATATAGCGTCTTTATCTATAAGAGCTTTATTTACTTTATATTGTTGAAATATTATTAAATTAGTATCTTCTGCGTAAAGCTTTTGTATTGAACCATTTGCTGGGTCTAAACTTTTAGTTATTTCTTCAGCAACACTAAATACATTTGTATTATTTACACCTGTTCTAGAGTTATAAATTCCAGAATATATTAAAGAATTAAATCTTATGCTAGAATTTGGTTCTTCTTCTACTAAATAAGCTCTAACGCCATAATCAGTTGATGTGTTATTAAATCCAGCTCTTATTCTTGATTCTTCTAAATACCAACTACGATTATAGTTAAGGTTTTGTTCTATTGGAAAACCACCTATCTGTTTTGGTATACCATGAGATCCATTCCAAATATCAGATGGAAAGTCTCTAACAGAACTTACAACATTTGGAACCTGATTCTTTAATATAAAAGAATTAAAATACTTTACTTCTAAAATAGCTGCCATATTTATTATTACTTTTTATTTATTTTTTTTACTATGGTACCATAGCTCTTAAACGTACTTCAACAACTGGTTTTTTAGTATTTCCAAAGCATTGTTCATCACCTCCAAATCCACCAATAAAAACGTTCATTCCAACATTTGTATTATCACCACTACCTTGAGATCCCCACCCTTCACTACCTTGTGTTACGTTTAATCTAAGAGTACTGGTTGATGTGAAATTAACCACCCCACTAGCTGGTATTGTTATTGGACCCGATATTGTATGTTTAATACCATTTGCTGTAGGATAAACACCGGTTGCACTAGGGTTTTGCACTTGTAAAGGAGTTCCATTATATCCGCTTTCATTAAACACAATATTAATTGCAACATCACCTGAAATCACCGCTTCGGCGGTACTAGCTGCATTATATATAACACCTTCAAGTCTGAATTTAACGTCTGCATAAAGAGTTTGAACATTAATTGGAAAATACACCATTGACTGTGCGGTACTAGGAATTGGACCTTGACCTCCAGTAGGACTCCAGTATCTACCTTGACAAACATCATAACTATATCTATTAGAAAGTACACCGCCAGGTAAAATTGGAGGTGGTGCTGGTGGTGCAGGAACAATGGCTGCGAAACCATTATCAAATATAACAACAGGTTGCTCTAAGAATTCAAATGTTATATCACAAAACTGACATAGATTAGGCGTGCCACCATCACATGCTCTTATAGTAAGAACATATTTTATATTATTATTTAAAAGGTTTTGTTGCGGAACACTTATTACCGCTTGTTGATTAGAAAGCGCTGGAAAACCTGCTGGTCCAGGACCTTGAGTTATAATAAATCTCTGCTCTATTTCAGCTGGAGTATCATATACAATGTCTATTCCAGAAACAGTAGTTTCTATTAATCTTGTAATAGCAAAAGTCATATCTAACCTGTCTAAACTATCAGTACCAGATCCATTTTGACAAGTAACACCAAAAAGAGGTCCAATTTGACCTTCTGCTAAATCAAAAACAGTAGGAGGTATTGCCACAGGATTACAACCTCCGTTAGTGCAACAGCATGGATAACTTTTATTTGCATCTATATCTACTACTTGAATTCCACCGGAAGGCGTAGGTAGTGGACATGTTGACGGAGGAAATAAATTTTCTAGTGTTCCAGTAAATTCAAAAATAAAAGGCTCTGCAGCTGCTTGATTTTCAAATTTTAAAACAAAAGTATAATTATAAGAATCTGTATTACCATTTCCACCAGCAACAACAAGACCAGGAGTTGTAGCGACTGCAGGAGCTCCGGTTCCACCGTCTGCTGAGCCAGCTTTAGTTAATACAATTCTAAACGCACCGGTAGCGATACCAGAGTTGTCTAAAACCTGTTCAACACCAAAAATACCATCAGATGAAACACCTGTGCTAGGACTTACAAAATATGGAATTCCCTCTTCATTGTTTTCACTACCATTTTGGTTAACAATAGATAAAAGCTCACATACGTTTTCTGAAGCTACACCTAAAGGAGCACCATTAAAATTTACAGGCTGAAAAGGAGTCGTGCATCTTGTGTTAAGATTAAATGAAGCTGCATTAGAGGGATCTGCATTTCTTCCTATGAAACCTTCATTTAATATAAAAACAAAGTCTGTTAATGTAGTAAATACATTAGCTGCTGGACCTTCGGCTATAGCTTTATTTAATAAATCTATTCTTCCAGCTGTTGATGTTTCGTAGTATATATCTAAATTAGAAATAGTTGGTGCTGTTTCAAAAACATTTAATTGAGGTTTTCCAGAAAACTTTCCACCACTTGGAACTGCTATTCCAAACCTAGTATCATTTGAACTTTCTATTCTAGCTATTAAAGAACTACCATCAGATGTAGTAAAATCAGTACCAGAAGTAGCACCAGCACCACCTGTATAATCATAGTTATAAAAAACATATTGATTTGCACTTAAAACAGGGAATTCTTCAAAATCAAATAAATCTTTTATAGTAGCTATTGTTGTAGATAAACTAGCTGATCTACCTGGATAAAATTGACCTGTTTGACTAATATTAGTACTGTTTACTCTACCAAACATTCTAACGCTACTAGGAAACTCTCTTTGAGTAGGTCCAACTTCTTGTAAATCTCTAGGTACTTTATTTATATTGTCGTTGTATAAAACTATGTGAGATGTTGTGTTTATTTCCTTAGTACTATCTAAAGGATAAGCTGCCATTGCCATTGGAATATAAACGTTATAATAATCTTGTTCTGTTTGTTTTACAACTATTTTAAAAGAATACCAACCAAGAGGATTATAGTCTTGAGAATTAGCATTACCATTGTAAAGACCAGGAGCGCCTGTTGTTTGATTTTTAAAACTATTTATAATGTCTATAAATTGTATTTTTAAGGAATCTCCATCGAAATTTAAAATTCCTCCTGAGGGATTTGTAGAAGTATTTTCATTATCTGCAAGAGATCTATATTGAGAATAAGTTGAAGACGCAATAAAACTAGGCAGAAGAGAAAGTTTTGTTCTAGAAAAAATAACAGTAGACTGTCTCCCGAATCTATCAGCCAATACTACACCTACTTCATATGTTCTGTTTTCTTTAAGTGAAGCGTTTGGATATTCTACTATGCTAGTATAATTAGTTACTTTGTTTTCTGATATTGTAAACTTTGGATCTACAGTTGCTCCAATAACACCTTTAGCTCCTGTCGCAAGTGTATAATTTAAAAAAGATGGAGGAGTGTGTTTGTCTTGAAAATTACCATATATAACCCTATTGCTAGCTATTTCTTGAGATGCTGCTTTTACAGGTATCTTGTCAAAAACTCTTACAGTATCACTTTGTGGTAGTGTTTTAAATGGGGGTTTAGAACCATATTCATATTGATAATAATCGCTAGTACCTTGAACGTTATTTAGAAGAGGAACAGAGTCAACTACTTTTATACTTGTTTGATCTGACTCTTTATATAATATGTCTATTTCTGTTACTTTAAAATTATAACTTAAAGAATTTGCATCTGAAGGTAAAGGTATATTTAAAAGTATTTTATTAACTTTATTTTCCATAAAACCAACCTCTGTACTTCTGTAAGCTTTCTCAGTATCAGAAACACCATCACCATTTATATCGGCTCCAATAAAATAACCATCTTGCTCTGGTATAAAACATGGTTGAGTAAAAGGTGCCATTAAAGAATATTCGCCGTCATCAAACTTATATCTATATGAAAACCTTACAAACTTATCACTAAGAAAATCTATATTTCCATTGTCTTTAAATACTTGATTGAAATAAGGATTTGGTATTGCAAATCTAACAACAGCATTTGCTGCGTACTCTGAGAAACCATTTAAACTAGCACTGGCTACTATAACAAAATCAGTTCCTGAAGTTGTTTTTCCAACAACTTTTATATTTGTATCTATATAATTTCCCGATGCATTTTTTAAAAATATATTAGAACCAATAATTTCACTAGAACCAACATAAGACTCTATTGCTACTTCAAAATTTGTTGGAGAAAGAACTGAAAAAAAACCTGTTCCTCCAGCATTTGCTTCAACAGGAAGATACTCACTTATAGCATCCTGCATAGTGGTTTCAGGCTCTGAAAGCTTAACACTCATTCCAGCAGGAAGATCTTGAGTTTGATTAACAATTATTGAGTTTGGCCAATTTGTTACATCTGTTATAAAAGTATTTTCTTTTACTACACTTATTGTTAATTCAGCTGTATTACTACTTGATCCTTGAACAACTGTTACTACATCACCTGTTACATATCCAACGCCTTCATTAACTATTTGAAAAGTTGCAATGCCTTGACCTGATGCAGAAACTGTTAGAATTTGAATAAGTAAACCTGCTCCAGATCCTCCTTCTACAGGAACACTAGCTGCCACTGCATATCCTTGACCCGCTGCTAATAAAGTTGCTGCTATTCCTGTTACACCTAAAGAAATTGTTGGAGCAGTGCCGCTAGCCGCAGGATTAAATGTTATAACATTGCTATTAGATACAGCATTTATTGTTTCTGTCTGAACAACAGCGCCAGCAATAGAACTTGGTTGATATAACTCTATTGTTTCATATGGATAGTATTTAGCAACAGATATTTGATCTTCTGTTGTATAATACGGAGGTGTTCTAGTTATATTTATTTTTCTAGGTTGGTTTCTATTATCTGTAAAAAACAATAATTCTTCTAACAAATTAATACCCGTGATAGGATATAATGTTGAAAAGTTTAAAAAAGAACCTTGTACTATAGTAACAAGATTTGTAGTTGTTATATTGTAAGCGACTATAAAATGATCATTTGGTAAAAGAGATTTAATAGTTAATCTAGCTGCTGAATTACCACCGTTTACTTGAACAACATCATTTATAGCATAACCAGAACCAAAAGTTTGAATCACGGCTTCTGTTATTGCTCCAGATCCATCAACTGTAACTGAAACTGTTAACCCTGTACCAGAACCCGATACAGCGGTTGTTGTACCATTTATCTCGTTTGTATATGTAGCACCTGCTGCTGTTATTTCTATAGGTCCGTTTGTTATAGAACTTTGATTAGCAGGATAATCAGTGTTATTACCAACGGCTCCGGTTGGAACATATGGATCTATTATATTATTTGTTAATACAGCATATATAGTATTAGAAACTTCGTCAGGAAAAACACCTATAACCTCTAAACTAGCAGCGTTTAAAGAAGTGCTGAAATCTATTGTTTGTTCGTTACCTAAAACAGTTTGCGCTGTACCTACGTTTTCTCCGGTTGATTTGTTAATAGAAACATTTACAGCGTTTCTGTATTCACCATTGGGAATTAATCTATCGTCTAAATCTTTATTCATTTTAGACGATAAAAACGAATTTTTAACTTCTGCCATTAAATTTTAGTGTTTTATCCATTTAGATTTACCTCGCATAACCTGAACTATTTCATCAAGCTTTATATTAGATAATCTTATTTTAGCATTTCTTAATTTAGCACTTCTGTCTCTTTTAAGTCGCATTATATTGTTAGGATCTTGATTAGCCCTAACAGATACTATATTATAAAGTATAGACGCGTATAAAGCGTCTTCAGCAAGCTTAGGAACTTTAGTATCTAAATCAGTTCCTAAACCATCAGATATGTATTCTAATACAATTAATTTATTTGCTAATCCATTTGAAAAAGACATTTTTCCTTCTCTGTGATTTATACTAAACCAACCGTTTATTTGAGAAGTCTGTGGATCTAAACCATATAATTTACCAGTATTGAAATTACCGTCAAAACCGTATAAATTCCACCAATAAGCAAAATCGTCAAAGTTATTTAAAAGATTAAAGTTTAACAAATCTAAATTAGCATTTTTCCAACGATCTTCTGTTATTGAAGTACCTTCGATATCTTCTCCAAAATTATCTTGAGTAGGAATACCAGCTGTGTCTTGAACTGGATTATTGTAGGGATTTATTGTAAGATTATTTACAGGATATATTATTCTTTTAATACCTAATTCATCAATACGAGAAACTCTTACGTAATTTACGTAATCTTGAGGAAGAACAACACTTAACGATGCAGGTATTGTTAATTCTTGAGAATGTATACTTTTTAGTGTATCATAGCTAAATTCTTGCAAAGATCTTTTAGCAAAAAATAACACATCTGACTTATCTGCTCTTTGTAATATTTTACCATCGCCTACATAACCAACCATAAAATTATCTATAGCATCATTTAAAGTTATATACTCATAACCTCCATAGTTTTCTTCTACAGTGTCACCAAAAGCATCAAAACCAGTTCCAGCGGCAGAGTTACCATATTTACCACCATCTAATGTTTTTAATTGAACAACAACATAGGAGTTTTGAGGTATTGGAGATCCTCCAGGAAAATTAATTGTATTATTTGATACTGTGTAGGTTGAAGTATATTCATTAAAGCTACCAGGTATCCCACTTGTGCTAGTATAAACTTTAAAATTATTTAAAGCATAATCAACGCTTGTTGGATCAGAAGATCCAAATATTAAATCTGTATCAAATGTTGTGACAAAAGCAGTTTGTCCAGAAGCTGCAGTAACTACAAATGGTTGCGCTCCTTGATAATATTGTTGATTTGTTTCTGTTACTAAACTCATTTATTTAAGATTTTATGTTTATTTCAGCTGCTTGCGCCTCTTGAGCTGCTACATCTATAATAGTAGGATCGTTTATAACAACGCCAAAATACTTTAATACATTTATAATTATATTAATTTGTTCAGATATATCTAATTCAAAATCTACAGAACTAGAATTTAATGTTGTTGTTGGTGTAAACACATATTGACCAACGCTACCAAGTGTATAACCCCATCTAGGTGAAGTTGGGTTTATTAAACAATTAACGCTTACAGAATCTAGCGCATTAGAAGCAATAGGAAATATTTTTAAAGCTAATTGATTTACGCCGTTTATAAGGGAGTTTGTAGTATAAAACAAAGGATATTGTTTTGTGGGAGCTGTTAATTTAGATCTTGTTATTTTATCAAAATCTTTTTTACTGACTAATTGTGTTATAGAATTATACTGAGGTTGACCACTATACGTGGTTATTACTTCACCTATTTTATATATTTCATTAGTAGTATTATTGTAAAAATCAGCTGTTGCTGTATTATAAGTAAAAGAAATTTCTTTTTCAAAAGGATATAACTTATAAGCTATATCTTTATACATATTAAAAAACTCTGTATCGTTTTGTGTGTTGTTTTGATTTTGACGATTAACTTGATTACCGTCGGGAAAGTACGATTGAAATATTTCTTTTTGTACTAAATCAGCAATACTATTAAATTCAGCTGGTGTTACATAACCTCTTTGTTCTTTGTTTAATATATACAAGACTGTTGTGTATACTGTATTTACGCTTACTGCCATATTAATTTTTTATTTATACTATAAAGGCGGCCGAAACCGCCTCTGTTATAGTATCACTTGTTTTTATAGTTTTTTATCTATAGATTTATAGATCTCAACACCTTCATCTGTTTTTAAGAAAGCAGCAAATGCTGAGTAAGGGTTTTCGTCAAAAGGTACGTTCATTAATTTTCTACCGTTTGATCCCCATGTAAATGTTCTTTGATCAGGCGATAAATTAATTATACCAATTTCAGTAGCTTTAATAGCTATATTTCTTAATTGAACATTATCATCATTAGCTAAGCTAATAAATAATTGTGGGCTATTTCTAGCAAACAAAAGAATATCTCTTTTTACTTCTTTAGAACTCATGCTATTTACTTCAGAGCCTTTTTCAACTCTTAAAATAGCTTCTGCTTGATCTATATCCATGTTTCTAGCCGCATTTAAAGCGTCAATCTGAAAATCTAATATATCTAATTGATCTATAGCTTCTTCAACTGCGCTAAATTCTTGATACATTTTACCCTTTAATGGGTGATATAAAGAAAGTAGTTTTTGTAAATTTTGTTTTTCTTTTGGAACTTTTAAATCGCCGTCTTTAAACATAATATGACCAAGTGTTGCTTCACCTTTTTGTTCTTCTACAAATGGTGAATCTTGATTAGTTGCATATCTAATTTCTTTTTGCTTACCTGTATTTTTATCAAAATACAATAAAGCGTGTTTTCTAGTATGCTTACTTGGTATTGTAAAAGTTAAAGGAGATTTATTATTTGTTAAATAATAAAATCTATCTTTTATTTCCCACGCATTTTTTGCGGGTTTTTTTGGTGTTTTTGTAACCAAAGGTTGAGGTGCAACCTCTACATTTTCTACTGCTTGAGCTTTTTTAGCCATGATATAATAAAATTAAATAGTTAATAAAATAATACCCCGCCCGAAGACGGGGATATTATTAGTGTTGAATCATTATTAGATTCCTTTGAATAATACAAAGTTGTTAGCAGCTTGTGTTACTAAACATCTTTCAGATAGGAAGTTAACTTCCATAGCATCTAGAGTTGAAGTAAACGCGCCACCAGCAGAACCTGTTAACCAAGACTTCATACGTCTGTCATCAGCTTGTGAAGCTCTATAACGCACATGTAAGAAAGGTCTACGGATGTTAGTTCCTAATACTTGATCGTAAACAGTTGATGTTCCAGCAGGTATTAATACACCTTCGATAGAATTAATTCCGTCGATAGCGCCACGAGTTGAAGCGTCATTTAAGTATTTCCAATCAGTTTTGTAGAAATCATAAGAACCTCTTCTGAAACCGCTGAACCCTAAGTTCAATGCCATTTCTTCTGAGTTTTCAAATAAACCAAATGCAGTACCACCGGCAGTTCCACCAGAGATTGCAGCTAGCATATCATCAAAATCAAGAGCTGTTTGTCTTTGTAAGAAAAGCATGTTTTCTTCAATAGCACCTTGAGTATCTAAGTTTTTAAGAATAGCATCAAAGTCATCGATTCCAGCAGCAGCAGTAAATCCTACTTGTACATTTCCACGATCTTCAATAGCAGCAAATAAACCTTCAGATCCAGGTAATTTTGCAGCACCAGCTAAAGCTGATTTTTCAGATTCTACCATAGACATTTCTAAGTAATCTTCAAAACGTAGTCTTGTTTCAGACTCAGCTTTTAAATACCATAAATATCCAGAAGCACCATCTTCAGTTGCAACTTCTACCCATCCAATTTGTGCCATATCAGAACCAGATACTACGTACTGACTTCTAATAATGATTGGAGTGTTTGAAAATTGAGTAAACTGAGGATCTACTGATACATAACCATCAGTTGGATTCCCAGCAGCTACTGTGTTTCTATCTAAAGCAACACCTTTTTCATAAGCAGAACCATATACAAATACTTTTACGGATCCAGATGTAAAAACTGAACCAGCTGTGTTTAAGTTATTACCGTTAAACAATGAAACAGTAATACTACCAGCAGTCGCACCTTGAACACCTACTGTACTTGCAGTTACAATAGCTTTACCTTCTAACCCAGTAACAGGATCTAATACAACAACAGTATCATTTTTTGATATTACATTTTGTATAGTAGTTATTGTAGCAGCAGGAGCAACAGTAATAGTGTTATTACCAGCGCCACTAAGAGTACAATCTTTATAAGAGATGTGTAATCTGTTTTGCTCAGACCAAATTACTTGATCAGATGTCATTGGCATTTCAGCGCCAACCATTCTTAAGAATCCAGATAACGTTCTGTTTCCATAACGCTCTACTTCTTGTTCATAAATTTCAGGTAAATACTGCTGAGCAAATGTGTCAGTGTTTCCAGCACCACCGTCATTAAATTTTAAGTAGTTACTATTAGTAATCTCTTGTGTTTGAGATGGAATAATACTACCAAATTGAGGAGTTAAACTCATAATTTTAAGTTTTTATTAGTTAAATTTTTTAGTTTTTATTTTAAGTTTTGTAGAATCAGCACCTGAAATAGCTTTAACTTTAAATCCGCCAATAAACACATCGCCTTGAGTAGTCCTAGCTTTAGTGTCACTCAAGTTTTTTGATTTGTTTACAACGTCTTTTACAGCGTCTGCTTTTCCTTGCTCATAAAAATGAGAGGCAATTTTATCTACATTTTCAGCAGCATAAATAGCTTTATGATAACCATTAACATCTTTAACATTACCGTTTTCGTCTAGGAACTTCCCAACGAGGTTTGTTATATTAGACTGGTTTTCTGCAACTTTATCCTTGTTTTGAATATTATACTTATATTTCTTTTCACCAACACTGATATCAAAACCTTTGAAATCATCGCTAAAAAGCTTTTTTGTACTATCCCTAAACATTTGATGCTGTTGCTCAGCTTGTTCTTGCTCCTTGTTATATCTATTGAAAAAATCCATAGCTTTTTGTTGTTCCTGAGTAACGCCCGGTCTCAACTTGATCTCGTCGTAATATTTACTCTTGGTTTCCTCTAAAAAGTTTTTGGCTTTTGCAACTTCTTCTTTAAACGCAAGTTTCTTTTTGCGTATATCCTTATCTTCATCTATGTCTTCATCGTAGTCAAAATCTTCTAACAAAAGATCAAGATCTTCAGAATCTAAATAAGGTTTATTTTTTTTGTAATACTCTTTAATAAGAGTTTTATCATCTACATTGCTATAGTCAGCATTAAGACGAGTAAAATCTTCTATTGTTCCACCAGTTTCTTCCATAAAGGCAACTAGTTTTTCAATGTTTTCTGGCAATGGTTTGCCTAATACTTTTTCATCTCTTATAGCTTCTTTAACTTCCGCCTCAACTTGTTTAACTTCAGCTTCTGTTACTTCTTGGATCGGAGAAAACCCTTGAGTAGTCTCGTTGGACTCTTGTATAGGTTCTCCCATCTCTGCGCTATCTCCGGATGGTTCTTCCACAGATACCTCCTTTGTTTCTCCGATTTGAATGGCATCGTTTTCTTTTTTAATTTCTACTTTAGCTATGTTGCTTTCAATTTCAACTAAAGGTTCTTTAGGATTTATATTTACTTTTGTAACATTATCCTTTGTTTCAGTTAATTTTTTTGGTGTTTTCTTTGTTTTTAATTTAAAGTCACCTTCCTGTTTAACAGGTTCATTTGTTTTTACTTCTGACATAATATAATATAATTAAATAATTAAATAAAAATTAAGCAAACGCGTTCATATCTACGTCTACATCTTGTTCAAAATCTATTGGAGGTCCATCTACATTTCTTTGTGTTATCATTTCACTTTGCTGCGTACCCTCCATTTTAATACGCTTGTCTTTCCTGTCTTCTATCATTTTTTCTTTTTCTCCAACAGCTTGCATGTCCATCTGCTTTAACTGCATATCAAACTCAAATCTTCTTTGCATTTTTTGCATTTCAAGTTCGTTTTGAACTTGCATGCGCTCAATTTCCATTTGATTTTTAGATTGTTCAAATTGAACTTTAGTGTTGCTTACTGCTTCTTGTTTTTGAACTTCAGCCATAGCTGTTTTTTCAGCAGTTGAAGCTTGAGCGTCTGCTTGAGCTTGTATGTTAGACTGTTGTATTTCCATGTCTTGTTTCTGCTTAGCTTTACGCTTTACTTTAAGCATTTGATTAGCTAATTTAAGATTTTTAATTTGTCTTAAATCTATAGCATCTTCAAGATTAATACCACCTTGTTGTATAGCAGCTTGGATGTTTTGTTCTAATTGAGCTTGTTCTTCTTCATCTGGTTCTAGTTCTAAAAATATACCAAAATCATGAAGATTTAAATTAACTATTTCTTCTAATGTTTTTATATTAAAAGTAGATATTGAATTTTGTAAAGCATTTTTAGTTAAAGGAAACTCTAATGCATCAGCTACTTTTAAAGCAATATTTTCTGATATTCTAAGCGTCAAATAAAGACTAGACTGTAAAACATGTTTAGTTGCAGTATTAGAAGCATTAGCTGCTAGTTTTTGTAATCCAACTAATGTATTACGATCAGGAAGACTACCGTCTCTAGCTTCGTTTAATCCCGTTACATCACGTATCATTTGTAAATAATATTGATATGTTTGAATTAAACTTGCTATTTTAGCATTACCACTTCCACTTTGTAATTCTTGAACTGGAACTTTACCAGCATTCATTTCACCATCTTGTGTAAGTGATCTACCAACTACAGAACCAGTTTGAAAATACATGTTTAATGCTTCAGCTGGATTGTAATTAGTACCATTACCAAGATCAACCTCAGCTAACCCGTCCATATCTAAATAAACACCGTCTGGTACCATACGAGATATAACCTGTTGTAGCTTTAAATGTGTTAACTGAATCATATCAGCAAAACCAGTACATCTACTAACTAAAGATTCTATTCTACCTTTATATATTCTAGGCGCGCAAATAGCATAATTCATTTTTACCTTAGTAGTATCAGACATAGGTCTTGTCATGTTTTTAGACAATTCCCAGTTTAACATTATATTAGTACCTAATACTTTAGCACCACTATATAAAACTTCTATCGATCTTGACACTCTTTCAAAGTTATCATTTTCTGGTGGATTAAAAGTATCTGGTTTTTCAATAGCTTTTAATAAACCTTGATCAGTTTGTTTTATTTTAAAAACCTGATCATTATATGTTTTGTAATCAAAATACAAAACCTGAACAGTATTATTGTCATAATTACCGTATCCAGTTATGTATGATTTATTACCAGGAGTATTTTGAATCATTTTTAATTCATCTTCTGGTATACCTGGAAATTCTTTTTTTAACTCTGGTATGGTTAGTGATTTAACCTCACCAACATAGTATATATCTTCAAAATTAGGATCTTCAGTATAAGAATAAACCATATATGCTGGATCAACGTAATCAACAGTAACACCATTAGCTGTATTAAAATCTGTTTTAACAGCGGCTATTCCTATAACTGCTAAATCCATGTTTAATCTTCTTCTAGTAAGATTATATTTATTTTTAGCCATAACAGAAGATATAGCTTCTTCTTGAGCTATTTCTATAGACTGCTTATAACTTAACTGCATGTGCAGTTCTAAATCATCAGGATTTTCAGGTATTACATCTTTACTTGGTGATTGATATGCGTCAATACCTAGTGTTTGTTCTAAGTTTAAAAGATATTCTTTAGATATCATATCTTCATATAACTTTGTAGCGTAATCAGTTCTTTTTCTAACTGATTCTGGATCTTGAGCATAAGCCTTTACATCGTATGATTTTTGAGATATACCATTTACAACTATATCTACAAACTTAGATAAAATAGGCACAGGCGTCCAGTCTAAATTAAGATAAGACAAATCACCATTAATAGATAACTCATCTTTATATTTTTGAACACTTTGTTCACCTCTAGCGTAAAGTCTTAATTGATTAAAGTTATTCCAATTAGTTAAATATCTATTACCTGTAGTTCTGCCTTGAGAAAACCATTCACCTTCTATAGCTTGTGCTACTTGTCTACCGTATTCAATACTTGATTTCTCTTGGTCACTAACTACTTGGCTAGGAAATGCACTTCTAGTATTAGTATATATATTCATTAACTTATTATTTTTGATGTACTTCCTCTATTATCGTATTTTTTTATTCCTAAATCAACAGCTTTTAAACTAACAGGAGCACTAGGCACATATCTGTGTTTATTGCAAGCCATTAAAGCTAATCCAGAACTAATAGAGGCATCATGCTTAGTTCTATTGTTTATATTAAATTTTGCCCAATCTTCAAGTGTTCTTTGAAAATAAACATCACCATATCCTGTTTCTTTTAAACCTACAAAATCTTCTATATAAGACTCAATAGCAGCTGCGTGAGCTTGTTTAATGTCTTCACTAGAATTAGGTATACCACCTAACTCTCTTTCAGTTACAGAAAGCTTGTTTCTTTTTCTATCAGGTCTGTTCATTGAAAAACCTCTATAACCTCTTCTTTTAAAATGATACAAAAGTCTAGGTTTATTATTTTCTGCAAGTATTGGCATGCCATAAAAAACACAAGCCATAAGAACATCTTCAAAAAATATTTCAGCTGTTTGAGGTCTAGCTATATATTCTAAAAAAAAATGATTAGGTGGCGTATCTGTCATTGAAAACTTTGTAAGACCATGTAAAGATCCTTTTGAACCTCTTTTATCTACCGTACCTGATATATCGTAAGGATCACAACCAAAAGCCCCTAAGTTTTCATTTAAAGGATATTTAATACCTCCTTTAGTTATTACGGCGTTTTGCATATTAACAGGTGGAACCCATGTTATTAAAAATCTACCATTGTTATTTGGCATAAACAAAACTTGACTGTCTTGTACGCCATCTTGCCACATGAAATTACCTTTAGTAATATTTATAGAATTTTTAAGATCTTCATTAAAATCTATTTGCTCATAAATCTTAGTTAGATTAAATAAAGATTCTTTTGACTCATCTCTAAAAGCGTGCTTGGTAGTTCTTGGAAATTGTCTATAAAACTCATTTAAAGCATCTTGGTCTTTTTTAAGACCTTCAACTTCGTTATCCCAATATTCTATTACACCTAAATCTATAATTTCACCTTGTGGTCCTTCAACAGGTTTGTCTGGTGTATCGAAGACAGGTAAGCCATAAGAATCAATGTATCCTTCGTAGTTCCATTCCATAGGTATGAACAAGCTATATAATCCAGAACGAGTTTGTCCATTCGCGTTTCGTTGTGTAACATCTGAGTCATTATATAGTTTTTTAAAGTTATCACCACCTTTGTCTAATGAGTTACTAGTTGAACCCATCATACACTTACCTATAATTCTACTACCTAATCGTAAGCAGGTTTTCGTGACCCTCCAGTTGTTGAGGATGTTCGTCGGGCGTTCCCACTTGCCGCTCTCATCGTGGACGAGGAGTTTGAGCTTCTCACCGTCATACGAGTTGTCGCCCGTATTTTTCCAGTCGATCGTGGTGTCAAGACCGTCGAGTTCACGTAGCGTTTCGTTGGTCTCGAGCTTCTTACGCGTGTATTTCGTCGCGGGTACCCTGTACGCAAGTTCTGTCTTTGGACGGTCCATTCCGTCCTGAATTGGTTTGAAAAAGAAGGGGTAATTAACCGATATCGGTACCACCTTGTCTGTAAACATCTTCTTCGCATCAGGTCCAGATTTAGATAATATTCCAAACCTAGAGTCGCTTGATATGGTTGCCATATTAACGCACTCCCCGGACGCCATAAATGAGAATCCAGATCGTCTATTCTTAAGGTAGCACATTCCATATGACCTATGATCGGCCTTACAAGCTTCCCAGAATATGTAGAATAATCTGTTTGATTCCCTAAAATCTGGTTGCCCAACATCAATCTTGGACCACTGCAAGTACATATAGTGAGTACCAGTAATGTAAGTAGCCACATTCTTATTATAGAACCAAAAGCCTTCTTCCCTGCGGACGAACTCATTATCGATGTAATCATACCATTTTTCCTTAAAGTCTAACGGATATTCTTCCCAATCAAATACAGACTTTATTTTTTTTAATACTTTAGGGTATTCCGTATACTCCCATTTATTAGTTTCAAACTTATGTATTTTTTTAGCTTTAGGTAAAGCTATTTTTAAGTTTTGTATTTCGTATATATCACCTATTATACCGTCTCTACTTATAACAATAATATCATGCTCTTTGTTATATCCATACTCCCATTTTTTATAACGGTTCATACGATTTAAAACTTTAGGTTTTACGTGATCTTTTAATACTTTATATAATGTTTGTTCGTACATTACTTCTTAGATCTACCTTCGGCAAAACCTCTAAAAGTTCTTTCTTCTTTAACTTCTTTTGGTTTATCGTTTAATAAGTTCTCTTCTTCTTCAATGCGACTAAGTATTTCAAAGGCATCGAATATAGCTAGCTTTTTAGTGGCTGCGGCGTTTTTAAGTCTGTCAGCTGATATATCATCATCTGAATCAACAATAGCTTCTTTAGCTACTTTGATTAACTCCTCAACTGCTCGCTGCCCAGCTTGGATTATATTCTTCTTCGTTTCCTTGGTATTCATACTTAATTACAATATCATTAGATTTCATACAATAAAG